>Ga0326597_10000810_pt1 | contig 53524 bp, 45 predicted proteins | sample RVTome_12_FD_203789 | JGI IMG/M metagenome (GOLD analysis project Ga0326597, IMG submission 203789) | Soil microbial communities from uranium-contaminated site in the Upper Colorado River Basin, Wyoming, United States - RVT100D185 | ecosystem: Environmental > Terrestrial > Soil > Contaminated >... | reverse complement strand
CGTCAGGCTCGGGAAGACGTTGTTGGTCTGGGGCACGTAGCCGATGCCGCGCTCGACCAGTTCGTGCGCCTTCATGTTGGTGACAGCGTCACCGCGCAACCGAATGGCGCCGGCGCGGACATCGACCAGTCCGAACATGGCCTTCAGCAACGTCGACTTGCCGGCCCCGTTCGGACCGATGATCCCGACGAGCTCGCCGGGGTACAGCTCGAGGTCGCAGCCGGTCAGGATGTCGACGCCGGGGAGGTAGCCGGCGGTCACGTTCTCGGCGACGAGCACCGGATCGCCACGGTCGCCACCAGCCGGCGTGGGCGGGGCGGTGTCGGCACTCATGCGTGTCCCTCCGCCACGGCCTTGGCCTTCTCGAGGTCGATGGGGATGGGTCCCTCGTCGTACGCGGACTTGTCGTCGTGGTGTGCACCGAGGTAGGCGTCGATCACGGCCGTGTTCTTGGACACGTCGGCGGGACGGCCCTCGGCGATGATCCGTCCCTGGGCCATCACGATCACCCAGTCCGAGATGTCCATCACGACGTCCATGTCGTGCTCGACGAACACGACCGTCATCCCGTGGTTGGGAAGATCCTTCACGTGTTCGAGCAGCGACTGCGTGAGTGCCGGGTTCACGCCGGCCATCGGTTCGTCGAGCATGACGAGTTGCGGCTGAACCATCAGCGCCCTGGCCATCTCGAGCAGCTTGCGCTGGCCACCGGACAGGGTCCCTCCGTACTCATCGCTCATGTGGTCGAGCTGGAACCGCTCCAGCAGCTCCTCGGCCCGCTCGGTGACGCCTCCCTCGTGGCTGGACCAGACCGGACGGAGCATCCCCGCGCGCATCCGTTCGCCAGGGTGATCGGTCGCCCCCAGCCGCATGTTCTCGAGCACCGTGAGCCGCGTCAGCGCCTTGGTCAGCTGGAACGTCCTGACCATGCCGCGGCGTGCGACCCGGTGCGCCGGAACACCGGCCATCTGCTCGCCGTCGAAGCTCCACGCACCGCGATCGGGGTCGTCGAAGCCGGTGAGCACGTTGAAGAACGTCGTCTTGCCGGCCCCATTGGGTCCGATGAGTGCCGTGATAGCGCCGCGCTGGACCTCGAGGTGGTCGACGTCGACCGCGACAAGGCCACCGAACGACCGGTGGACGTCGTCGACGATCAGGATCGGATCTGGCTTGCTGACCCCTGGCTCGGGGACCACGCCGTCAAAAAGGCTGGAGCGACCTTCAGGCATCGATCATCAGCTCCTGCCGGTTACCGAGCACGCCCTGCGGTCTGAAGATCATCAGGAAGATGATCACGAGCCCCACCGTGGCGAGGACGACAATCCCACCGGAAGCGGAGTCTCCGAGGAAGCCGGGCAGCCAGCCCTGCGCGCGAGCTCCGGACAGGAACTGGGTCGAGAACGTGAACAGGAACCAGAACAGCATCGAGCCGAGCACCGGTCCCCATGTGGTCGCGGCTCCGCCGAGGATCAGCGCTGCATAGGCGAAGAACGTGACCCGGGGCTGGAAGCTCGAGTCGACGACCGACGAGTTCTGCAGCGTCAGCATGATCCCGCCGAGCGCGCCGATCACACCACCGAGGCACAGGCTCTGAAGCTTGTAGGCGACGACGTTCTTGCCCAGGGCCCGTGCGGCGTCCTCGTCCTCGCGGATGGCGCGCAGCACCCGCCCCCAGGGGCTGCGCATCAGCAGGTACACGATCAGCACGACCAGCAAGACCATCGCCCAGGTCCACAGTCCTGACCACACGTTGGATCCGAGGTACGACCAGGCGCCCCATATGTGCACGCGCCCGCCGATCGGGCTGGTCCGCGCGAAATCGCCGGCCACGTCACCGATGCCCGCGGTACCTCCGGTGACCGGCGCGGCCCAACTCGACCGGATCGCCGTGCGCAGGATCTCGGCCGCGGCGATCGTCGTGATCGCGAAGTAGTCGCCCCGCAGTCGCAGGGTCGGCAGCCCCAGCAGGAGCGCGAACAGCAGTCCGCCGAGCAGCCCCATCGGCAGGGCGAGCCACAGCGACCAGCCGAAGTAGTCGACGAACACACCGACGCCGTAGGCGCCGATCATCGCGAACCCGGCCTGGCCGAAGTTCAGCAGGCCCGTGTACCCGAAGTGGACATTCAGGCCGACGACGATGAGCGCGTAGAACGCCGCCGTGGGACCGACTGCTTCGCGCAGTGAGCTCGTCAGGATCAGTACGAGGTCCATGCCACCTACCCGAGTCGTTCTGCCCGGCCGAGCAGGCCTTGCGGCCGGACCAGCAGGACGATGATCAGGATGAGCAGTGCCGACAGCACCTTGAGTTCACTTGGGACCCACAGCGCCGTCACCTCGGAGGCGAAACCGATCGCCAGTCCGCCGACCATGGCCCCGTAAGCGCTGCCCAGGCCACCAAGGATCACCGCGGCGAACATCAACAGCAGCAGTTTGAACCCGTTGAGGTAGTGCACGTTGACGACCGCGCCGAAGAAGATCCCACCGATGGCGGCCAGCGCGCCGCTGGACACCCAGACGGACAGGATGATCCTGTTGACATCGATGCCGGAGGACTCGGCGAGGTCCTTGTTGTCCGAGACCGCACGCATGGCCTTGCCGGTACGGGTCGTCTGCAGGAGGATGCCGACCGCCAGCAGTACGAGGAACGAGGCGCCCATGATGATGAGGTCACGCGGGGTCGTCACGATGCCACCGATGCGGATCGGCGTCTGGCGCGGGATGGAGTAGTTGCCGAAGCTGTTGCCGTACCAGAGGCGCAGCACGCTCTGCAGGAACAGCGACAGCCCGATGGTTATCACGAGGAACTGGAAGCCCGTGATCCGTCGTTTCCGCAGTTTCGAGAAGAACCCCGCATCCATCACCCCGCCGAAGACACCGCCGATTGCGATGGCCAGCAGTGCCGCGCCCACGAACGGGATCTCGGGCCCTGCCCGGTTGAGGAACCAGGCGATGATCGCGCCGAGGCTGACGAATTCGCCGTGCGCGAAGTTGATCAGGCCAGTGGTGCCGAACACCAGTGACAAGCCGACCGACGCGATGGCGATGATCAGGCCGGTCTTCAGGCCCGAGAACAGGTACTGCGGAACCCGCTGCCAGAACGTGTCCACCCCGATTTCATCGTCGAAGCTGAACACGACGCCGCGCGACAGGCCGCCGAAGATCTCGAGACGGATCGGGTTGCGGTCGGGATTGGTCAGCTCGACACCCTCGGGCAGGGTGTCGGTCTGCAACTCGATGACGAACTGCCCAGACTCGTCGAGCACGATCTCCCAGGCACCATCGTCACCGCTGGTGGCGCGGCCGACCTCTTCGCCTTCGTCGGTGGTGGCGATGATGTCGACGCCGGCGATGGGCTCGTCGCCGGCCGACAGGGTGCCGCGGACCGACTCGCCCTCGGCGAACGCTGCGACGCCCGGGAACAACAGGGAACCGAAGAGCACCAGCAGGATCAGCGCAGCGCGGCGGTGCACCCGGGACCCTCCCACGTTCGTCCGACGAGCGTCGCCGGAGTGTAGGCACACGACCCCGCGGTGCGCGCCGGGCGCGTTCTGTGCTGCGGAAGGCGCGCGGTCGGTCATCCCGTCAGCATCATCTGCAGGCGCCCCCCGTTCATCCCGGCGCCGGTTGCCGTCGTGACGTCCCCGCCGTCGGGTGCGGGTCCCGGCTCGCAGAAGTGCGCCAGCAGTGCGGCCCCGGCGGGGGTGGTCAGTTCCACGTCGGGCGGCGAACCGGGCGCGGTCGCGAAGCCATCGAGGATCCGGGTCACGACCGGATCGGGCAGCGGCAGCGCGCCGTGGACCGTGGCCAACTCGCCCTGGCCGGTGGCCACGAGGCCGGTCGTCATCGACTTCAGGCCCAGGTCGTCGACCGCCGCGCACGTGCCGATGACGTCGGCGAGCATGGTGACGGCCGCGAACTCGTGAAAGCTCACCTCGTCGGTGGCGCAGCCGCTGCACGCCGCCTCGGCTTCGGCGATGCGACGCATGACCTCGAGCGCGTCCTGGCGGACGGTGTCGTCGAGGGCCGAGTACGACACCAGGTGACGGATCTGCTCCCAGGTCCGCACAACCGGGGTCTGCTCCGGGGCGCGGATGCGCACGAGACTGGCCCGGGTGCCTTCGCGCGTGACCTGGGCATAGGCCACGCGGACCCCGCCGAGGCCGAGGGTGTCGACAGCGGCCTGGACGTGCTGCAGCGAGCCGCCGGCGTCGATCAACGCACCGAGCCAGGTGTCGCCGGTGACGCCGGTCGAGGCGTCGACGTGTGCCGTGGCCATTGTGGTGGTCGCTCCTCGCAGGGGCAGGGGCCGCGATAGTCTTGTCGGCGCGGGAGCGGCGGACTCGCGTGGGAATCGACAAATTCGTGTCGCCGGATGAGGATGGTCATGGCGCTCTCCGAGGAACTGGCCGGACTCCTGGTCATCATCGCGCTCGCTGGGGTCGGCATTCTTGGCGCCGTGGTCGTGGTCATGCAGATCCGGTTGTCCGCGCTGCGCAAGGCCTACGCGTCCGCGTTGGACCCGTCCCGTCGTGAGGACCTGTTCCAGGCCGTCGAGCGGCAGGCCGGCGATCTGACCTCCCTGCGCGAGGACGTCCACGTCGTCCACAGCAACACGGAACGTCTGCGTGACCTGCTGCGGGGGGCGGTCTCGCGTGTCGGTGTCGTGCGCTACGACGCCTTCGAGGACATGGGTGGCGCGCTGTCGTTCTCGGCCGCACTGCTCGACGAGCACGGAAACGGCATGGTGATCAGCGCCATCAACGGCCGGACCGAGACGCGCACGTACGCCAAGGCGATCGTGGACCATCAGTCCGAGCACAACCTCTCGGCCGAGGAACTGCAGGCCATCGACCAGGCGAAGGCCGGCATCACCGGCGAGAAGCCGGGAAAGCGTCGCGGGCGGCGGGCGTCGTAGTGGCCATCGCCTACCTCGGCCCCGCGGGGACATTCACCGAGACGGCGGCGCGACTGGTGACCGGTGGCGACGCCGATCTCGTCGCGTGCGCCGACATCCAGGACGTCCTGCGTCGGGTCGAGGCGGGCGAGGTCGAACGCGGCGTCGTCCCGATCGAGAACACGCTCGAGGGCTCGGTCCACGCCACGCTCGATGCGCTGGCGTTCGAAACCGACCTGCTGATCGAGGCCGAACTCGAACTGCCGGTCACGCTCGTCCTGGCCGGCAACACCGATGTCGGCTTCGACGACGTCAAGGTCGTCTACAGCCACCCGGTCGCGCTCGCGGCCTGCCGCCGCTGGCTGTCCAGCAACCTCGGTGCGGCCGAGCGTGTCCAGACCGCGTCGACGGCCAGGGCCGCCCAGCAGGTCGCGGCCGGCGACGACCCCGGTGAGGTCGCCATCGTCAATCCGCTCGCCGCCGAGCGGTACGGGCTGCAGGTGCTGGCCCGAGGGATCGCGGACTCCTCGGCGAACTCGACGCGCTTCGTGGTCATCGGCCGGACGCTGTCGGCCCCCACCGGCTGGGACAAGACCTCGACCGTCGTGTTCATCGACGAGAACCGGCCCGGCGCGCTGTTGCAGTTGCTCGAGATCTTCGCCGAACGCGATCTGAACCTGACCAAGATCGAGTCTCGCCCGACCAAGGACGAACTCGGCGAGTACTGCTTCTTCCTCGATTGTGAGGGCCACATCGTCGACGAACGTGTCGGCGACGCGCTCGCGGCCGTCAGACGCACCCACCGGGCCGTCAAGATCCTCGGCTCGTACCGCCGATCGGGGGCCCGCAAGACCGACGAGGCGGATCGCATCGCGAGCGACGACGCGGCGTATCGGGATGCTGCCGAGTGGCTGCGCCAGTGGCGCGGACGTGTCGAGCCCGCCTGACCGACCCGTTAGCCTGCTGGCCTCTTCGCCACACTCCGCGAGGCATCGCCGTGATCAACCCCCAACTGCTGCGCGACGACGAGTTCGAGGCGACCGCCGCCGCCCTCGCGCGGCGTGGTTTCGACCGCAGCGAGGTCCAGCGGCTGGCCGACCTCGACGCCCGCAGGCGCGAGGTGATCGCAGCCGTCGACGAAGCCAGGGCCGAGCAGAATGCGGCATCGAAGCTGATCGGCAGGGCGTCCGCCGACGAGCGTGAGGCCATGATCGAGCAGGCGAGCCGGTTGAAGGACCGCACGACCGAACTCGAGGGCCAACTGACCGGGGCCGAGGCCGACTTCGAACAGGCGCTCGTGCGCGTGCCCAACCTGCCCCACCCGCAGGCCCCCGATGGGCAGGAGGGCGATGGCATCGTGATCCGAACGGTCGGGACCAGGCCGTCGTTCGATCACGAGCCCCGCGACCACGTCGCACTGATGGAGGCGGCGGACGCCCTCGACCTGACCCGCGGGGCAAAGGTGTCGGGTGCCCGGTTCGCCTTCCTGAAGAACGAGGGCGTGCTGCTCGAACTCGCACTGGTCCGGTACGCCCTCGACATCGCCGCCAAGCACGGCCACGCCCCCGTCATTCCGCCGGTGCTCGTGCGGCGCGAGGCGATGTACGGGACGGGCTTCCTGCCGACCGATGAACAGCAACTGTTCCGGACCGACGACCGTGACGACCTGTACCTCGTCGGGACCGCCGAAGTCCCCCTGGCCGGCATGCACCAGGACGAGATCCTCGACGACGTCCCCGTCCGGTACGCGGGCTTCTCGCCGTGCTTCCGACGCGAGGCCGGGGCCCACGGCAAGGACACCAGAGGCATCCTGCGCGTGCACCAGTTCGACAAGGTCGAGTTGTTCTCGTTCGTTTCCGCGGACGACAGCGATGCCGAACACGAACGGCTGCTCGGCATCGAGGAGGAGATCTTCACAGGCCTCGGTCTGCACTACCAGGTCGTGGACATCCCGGTCGGCGACCTCGGGTCCTCGGCGGCCCGCAAGTTCGACCTCGAGGCCTGGATGCCCGGCCAGCAGGCGTTCCGCGAGGTCACCTCGACGTCCAACACGACGGACTACCAGGCTCGCCGACTCGCCTGCCGGTATCGCACGCCCGATGGGGCGACCGCACTGGTGCACACACTGAACGGCACGGCCCTCGCGGTGCAGCGCGCCATGATCGCCGTGGTCGAGACCCACCAGCGGGCCGACGGGTCGGTCGCGGTCCCGCAACTCCTCGTCCCCTACCTCGGTGCCGAGGTCCTGTTCGCCGGATGACGGCAGCGGTCGACCGCATCCCTTGACCGATCGGGCGGGGCCGTGTCGGCCCCCCGGCGTCCGATCGGCCGTCCGTCAGCCGAAACTGACCTATCGGCCACGGTCGGCCAGGGTTCGTGCCGGGCCTGACGGGTCATGGTTGTCCCGAAACGACTTCCGTCAGCCAACAGCCCTCGGGGGGCAACCACATGGCACCAGATCCACCACGTCCGCGGCCGGCGGACGGCCCCGGCGACGACATGAGCGACGACCTGCAGTTCGTCGAGACGATGCGGGACATGTCGGTCCCGGTCGGCAAGGCGATTCGCAGCGCCGCACGGTGGCTCGTCGCCGTCGCCACGACACTCGCCGCGACGGCTGCGCGATGGTCGCGGTCGGCAGCCGCGTGGCACGAGGAGCGACAGGCCCGCGCCGACGACGAGGGCGTTGCTGTCCAGGGGGAGCCAGCCGAGGTACCCCGTCGCCGGTCATGGCTCAAGATCGCCGTCGTCTCCATCGTGCTGCTGATGGCTGCGGCGCTGATCACGCCTGTCGCGGCTATCTACTCGCTGCCGGCCGTGGCGAGGGCGGGCGGCCCGGTGGGCTGGGGCGTCGCGCAGGTACTCGACGTGCCGGACGTCGACCACGACCTGACCTTGGCCGAGCGCAGCGTCGTCTACGCCGCCGACGGCTCGTCGCTCGGGATGCTGGTCGGCGAGCAGAACCGCGTTCTCATCAGTCTCACGGAGATCCCCGACCACCTGGTCCATGCGGTCATCGCCACCGAGGACGCCGGCTTCTACGAGCACGAGGGCGTCGACCCGACCGGCATCCTGCGGGCGGCCATCACGAACCTGCGCTCGGGAACGGTGGAGCAGGGGGCGTCGACCATCACCCAGCAGTACGTCAAGAACGCGCTGCTGACCTCGGAGCGGTCGTTTGACCGGAAGCTCACGGAGGCGATCACCGCGGTCCGCCTCGAGGAAGAGCTGTCCAAGGACGAGATCCTCGAGCGCTACCTCAACCTGGCGTACTTCGGCAACGGGAACTACGGCGTCGCCGCGGCCAGCGAGTACTACTACGGCGTGCCGGTGCAGGAAATCTCCCTCGCCCAGGCCGCACGGCTCGCCGGCACGATCCGGTCGCCGGAAGCGAACAATCCGGTGGATGACCTGACCGCCTCGACCGCTCGCCGCGACCTGGTCCTCGCGCAGATGCGCAGGCTCGGCCTGATCGATCAGGCGCAGTACGACGAGGCGATCGCGCAGGCATGGACCAAGGAGCAGGTGTCGCCACCGCCCGCCCCGAGGTACGCGTTCTTCAACGAATACATCAAGGCCCAGCTGCTCAACGAGGAGGCGCTCGGCGCGGACCGCAAGGAACGGGCGCAGGCGTTGTTCGGCGGCGGTCTTCGGATCCATACGACGCTGGTCCCATCGCTCCAGGACACGGCCCAGGCCACCATCGACGAGCACCTGAAGGACCCGGCCGCCGACCCGCTCGCGGGGCTCATCAGCCTCGATCCCCGCACCGGCGCGGTCCTGTCCATGGCCGTCGGCCCGAAGAAGTTCGGAGTCTGCGACGGGCAGGAGTGCTTGACGACGAAGGTCAACCCGCTCGTGCCCAACCAGGGCGGCTCCGGTCGACAGCCTGGATCGTCGTTCAAGCCGATCATCGCGGCCGCCGCCCTCGAGGCGGGGTTGCCCAGCAACTGGTCGGCGAGCGCCGAGCCGCGCGAGATCGAGGACTGCGGTGCTCCCGGCGTGCCGTGGGAGCCACACAACTACAGCGACTCCGCCGACCGGAGGGGCACGATCGACCTCCTGGAAGGGATGCGGACCTCGAACAACGTGTACTTCGCGCAACTGATCGCCGAGGTCGGTCCCGACAAGGCTGCCGAGATGGCCAACCGACTCGGGATCAGCACCGAGGTCCCACCCTTCTGCTCGATCGTGCTCGGGACACCCGACGTCTTCCCGATCGACATGGCTCGGGTCTTCGGCACCTTCGCGAACGGCGGCGTGTCGTGCGCGCCGCTCGCCGTGACCCGGGTCGAGAACGCCATCGGTGACGTGCTCTTCGAGCGCGAACCCTCCTGCGAACGGGTCATCGAGGAGGATGTCGCCGCCAAGATGAACACCCTGCTGAAGAGCGTCGTGGACGGCGGTACCGGCACGGCCGCACAACTCGGCCGCGACGTCGCCGGCAAGACAGGGACGACCGACGACTACCGGGACGCCTGGTTCGTCGGCTACGTCCCACAGATGGTCACGGCGTCATGGCTCGGCTTCGAGCAGCCGCGACCGATGGAGAACATCCTCGGGCTGGCCCGGATCTCCGGCGGGTCGTTGCCGACCGTGCTGTGGGCGTCCTACATGTCGCAGGCGTTGCAGAACGTCGAGCCGGAGCCCTTGCTGCTCGGCGACATCGACCGCTACGTCGCGCCTCCGCCGCCTCCGCAGCCCAAGGAGGACAAGCCCCCAAAAGAAAGCGAGGCGGAGGTGGAGGCGACTGAGGAGCCCGAGCCCGAGCCGACCGAGGCGCCGACACCGCAGCCCCCGCCGTCAGAGGACGACGTCTGACAGGTCCCCGGTTACGCTCGCTGGCCTTGGAGGGTTGGCCGAGCGGACGAAGGCAACGGTCTTGAAAACCGTCGTGGGCGCAAGTCCACCAAGGGTTCGAATCCCTTACCCTCCGCAGCAGCGCCGTGATCGTCGCGAGGTCGACCTCGTCGCGCAGGCGGACGCCGAACTGTTCCATGGTTCGGATGGCGTCGTACCGGGCCCGGTCGAGGCGTTGGTCGACCAGGCCCTGCACACGTTCCCGGATCGGACGGACGCCCGCCCAGGTCCAGGATCCCGTCGTGGCGGCCAGTCCCCGGACAGGATCGGCGAGCCGGACTCGTCTCGAAGGTCAACTCCCCAACGACGAAGGTGACCGCTGCGAAGACGGCCGCGAGCAGCAGAGGGGACCCCACGGGGTGACGAGGGCGGCTGCGGTCGATAGCGGCGCCGACGACCAGGAAGACGAGGGCCCACAGTCCCGTCGTTCCCGGCGCGCCCCAGAAGGGAGGCAACCGAGGGCGGTGACGAGCAGGACGGTCCCGAACACGAGGCGCGCCTTCGCCTACGATCCGCTCCCGACCGAGAGGACACTCGTTGACCCTGGCAGTCGCCGCCGCCGAACTGCCGATCGACCTCACCGCGCTGCTGCTCGTCCTCGTCGCGGCATGGGTCTTCGGAGGCGTGGCGGCGCGGTTCGGGTACCCCGCGGTCCTCGGCGAACTCCTTGCAGGAATCATCCTCGGGCCGCCATTGCTCGGCGTCCTGCACGGCGGGGAGGGCCTGGCCGCCGTTGGCGAACTCGGCATCATCCTGATGATGCTCTACATCGGCACCGAGATCGACATCGAGGATCTCAAGCGGTCGTCGCGGGCCGGCCTGTACGCCGCCGTCGGCGGGTTCGTCGTCCCGTTCGGGCTCGGGGCCGGTCTGATCCTCCTGCTCGGCTACGACTGGATCGCGGCCGTGTTCGTCGGCTCCGCGATGGGTGTGACGTCGCTGGCGACGAAGTCGCGGATCCTGGCCGACCTGCGCTTGTTCGACACCCGCATCGCGTATGTGCTGATGGCCGCGGCCCTGCTGTCGGACACTGCCACCCTCGTCATCTTCGCGGCCGTGCTGTCGCTGGCCGGCGGGACCCTCAACGTCGCGTCCACGGTCCTCGTCGCGTTCGAAGCGGTCGCCTTCTTCGTCATCATGTGGGCACTCGGGCGCACCGTGCTGCCGTGGATCGGGCACCGACTCGTGCGTCCCGGCGGCGCTGGGGTCGTGTCCGGCATGACCCTGTTCATCGCCGTCGGCCTCGGTGCCAGCGTGCTGGCCGAGCAGTTCGGCCTGCACCCGATCCTTGGTGCGTTCGTCGCGGGCCTGTTCCTGCGCGGGAGCCTGCCCGACCGGACGACGCGTGCCGTGTCCCACCAGATCGAGGTGATCTCGATCGGGGTGCTCGCGCCCGTGTTCTTCGTCATGGCCGGCTTCGAGATCTCGCTGTCCGCTGCAGCCGATCAGTGGGGCGTCGTTCTCGCCGTGATCGTCGTCGCAACCATCGGCAAGATCCTGGGGACCGCGCTCGCCTACCTGCCCACCGGGCACGGCTGGCGCGAGGGCACGGTAGTCGGCGCCGCCATGAACGGGCGTGGCGCCGTCGAGATCATCGTCGCCGGCATCGGCCTCGAGAGCGGACTCATCACCCAGGAGATCTTCACCGTCCTCGTCCTCATGGCCATCGTCACGACCGCGCTCGTCCCGGTGATGCTCACCAAGGGCGTGGACTGGCTCCGGCGCCACGGCGAACTCGATGAGACCACGCGCCGCCGTGGGGTCGTCATCGTCGGCGCCGGCCCCCTGGCCCGGTACCTCGGTACGGCGTTCATGGCCGACCGTGAGGTCCACCTGATCGACTCCAACCCCGAGCGGTGCATGCAGGCACGGGCAGACGGGCTCGCCGTGGTCCGCGGCGACGCCCTGGAATCAGACACCCTCCAGGAGGCTCACATCGAGGATGCGGGCCTGTTCGTCGCGCTCACGCCGAACGTCGAGGTCAACGTCCTCGCCGCCACGCTCGCGTTCGAGGAGTACTCGGTCCCGGTGCTGCGCATCGGGATCCCGGCGGAGCGGGTCGAGGGGACCAGTCGTCTCATCGACCACATTCCGGCGAAACCCCTCCTTGCCGGCGGCCTCGACGTCGCCTCGTGGGAACGACACCTCGGTCGCGGAACCATCCGCGACGAGGTCATCGTCATCGACGAGCACACCGACGGTCCGGCCACGCTTGCCCGCCTGAACAGCGGGGATGCGGGCCTGCCGCTGACCGTCCAGCGTGCGGGCGAGACCCTTCCGTTCCCCCTCGTCGGTGATCTTCGCCCAGGCGACGAGGTCACGCTCCTGGCTCCCGTCGAGACCGAGACCACCTCGCAGGCGGGCTGAACTCACGTGGGCCGGTCGGCCAGTTCGTCGATCTGGGTGTCCTGGGCGAGTTCAGTGCCCGATCGGTAGGCGGCACGGCCGACCAGGTGGCCACCGACGGGCGCGGTGATGAACTGCAGGGCTATGACCAGGAGGAGTTTGGCCACGGCGCCGGCATCCGGCATGCGCAGTGCCGCACCCGTGAGCACGAGCGCGAGTCCGAGCGTTGCCGGCTTGGTGGCAGCGTGCATGCGCGCGAACACGTCGGGGAACCGCTGCAGTCCGATCCCGGCGATCAGCGCGAGCAGCGCGCCAGCCGTCATCAACAGACCGGAAACGACGTCGATCATCGTGCACCCCTCCGCTCGATGAACCGAGCGACCAGCGCGGTGCCGGTGAATCCGAGCAGCGAGGCAACGACCATCACGTCCAGGAACACACCGCTGCCGGTGCGGGCCGCGAGCACCGCGAGGCCGCAGACGAAGATGACGAGCATCGTGTCGAGCGCGACGATCCGGTCCGGTAAGGAGTCACCGCGGATGAGGCGTACGACACACAGGGCGCCAGCCACTGCCAGCACGCCGAACAGGATGGTCGTCAGGACGTTCATCGTGGCTCTTCGGTGGTCGCAGGCGCGCTCGGGAATGCCGCGAGGGCGAGGTCCTCGAGACGACGGATGTCCTCGCGAACCTGGTCGATGGTTCGCAGGTGCAGGATGTGGACGTACAGGACAGCAGGTTGCTGGCGGACCTCCAGGGTCAGGGTGCCCGGGGTCAGCGAGACCACATTCGCGAGCAGCGTGATGAGTCCTGGCGATTCGGTCCGCAGCGGCGCGGCAACGATGCCTTCATGGATCCGATTCCGCGGCGTCACGACCTCCCAGGCCACGATCGCCGAGGCACGGGCGAGTTGCCAGAGGAAGTAGGCGACGAACCGGACCAGTGCCAGCGGGCGGACGCCAACGACGGCCTCGCGCTTTGGAAGCGGGACGACGAACAGCGTCAGCATGCCGACGAGGCTGCCGACCACGATGTTGGCCAGCGACAGCCGCGCCCATAGTGCGGTCCAGACGACGGTGGACCAGACCAGGATCAGGGCGGTCCGCAGGACGCGTGGTTGGCGGGTCATCGTCCGAGCACCGCCTCGACGTACGCGTCACGATCGAGCAGGACCTTCGCAGCCCGCTCGCTCACCTCGTAGATCGGACCAGCGGCCACCGCCACCAGCAGCGACGCAACCACCAGCACACCGGTCGAGCCGATCATCAGGGGGGACACGCCGAGCCGCTCCACACCGTGCTCCTCGCTCACGGGAGACGGTTCGTCGGGCACCCCCCAGAACACGCCATTCCAGATCTTGGTCATCGAGAACAGCGTCAGCAGGCTGACTGCCAGTGAGACCGCGACGATCGCCCACTGGTCGATCGCCAGGCCGGCCTGCACCAACGCCAGCTTCGCGACGAACCCGGACAGCGGCGGGATGCCGGCCAGGCTGAGCGCGGGGAGCATGAACAGCACGGCGTAGACGGGCGCACTGTGAAGCATCCCGCCGAGCCGGCGGAGTTGGCCCGTGCCGGTCGCGTGTTCCACGATGCCGGCCACCAGGAACAGCGTCGTCTTCACGATGATGTGATGGACGATGTAGAGCACGGCACCGGCGAGACCGGCGAGGCTGAACAACCCGACGCCGAAGATCATGTACCCGATCTGGCTGATGATGTGGAAGCTCAGGATGCGCTTGACGTCGTCCTGCGCGATGGCGCCGAGGACCCCGATCGTCATCGTCAGGCCGGCAAGTACCAGCAGCACGGTCGACACGGTCCCCGACGTCGGGAACAGCAGCGTCTGGGTCCGCATGATCGCGTACACGCCGACCTTGGTGAGCAGACCAGCGAACACCGCCGTAACCGGGGACGGTGCCGTCGGATACGAGTCCGGCAACCACGAGAACAGCGGGAAGATCGCGGCCTTGATCCCGAACACGACCAGCAGCAGCAACCCGAATGCGGTCCGCAGAGTCGGGTCGATGTCGTCGAGGGCGAGGGCGAGGTCGGCGAGGTTCACGGTGCCCGTGGCCGCGTACAGCAGACCGACCGCCGTGATGAACAACGTCGAGGCGAGCAGGCTGATCACGACGTACGTCATCCCGTGCCGCACCTGTTCACGTGACCCGCCCAGGGTGATCAGGACGTAGCTCGAGACCAGCATGACCTCGAACGCCACGAACAGATTGAACAGGTCAGCCGTGAGGAATGATGCGTACACCCCCGCGGCGAGCGTCAGGTAGACGGGGTGGAAGTACGGCGTCTGGTCCCGGGTCCGGGCACTGCCGATGGCATACACGAGTACCGTCAGAAGCATCAGCGACGACACGACCAGTAGCAGGCCCGCGAGTGGGTCGACGGCCAGGACGATGCCGATCGACGCGTCCCACCCACCGACACGCGTGGTCACGACCGACCCGTCGGCCACACCGAGCAGCGCGCCGACCGACAGGCCGACCGTCACGCCGAGGACGACGGTTCCGAGGACTCGCTGGGCAGTCGCCCGATGGTTCAGGAGCAGGGAGAGCGCGGCGCCGCCGAGCGGCATGCCGATGAGGAGGGGCAGGATGTCCGACACGGTCATGCGCCCGCCTCGGCGATGGAGTCGTTCTCGTGGCCGGCGTCCTCGTGGGCCTCGTCCAGCCGCCGCCGCACCTCGGCGATCCGGCGGTCCTCGAGGTCGTCCTCGACCTCGTCGTCCTGCCGCTGCGCCCAGCTGCGGTAGGACATCGCCAGCAGGAAGGCGCTGACGCCGAAGGTGATGACGATCGCGGTCAGGGCGAGGGCCTGGGGGAGCGGATCCGCCGTCGTCGCGGGGTCGGCGCCCGCTAGTGGCGGGTTGCCCCTGCCACCGCCTGCAGCGAGCAGGAGCAGGTTCGCCCCGTGTCCGAGGAGTGCGAGGCCGATCACGATGCGCGACAGGCTGCGCTGCAGCAGGAGCCACACGCCCACCCCGTAGAGGACGGCGATCGTGACCGCGAGGACGAGGATCACGCCGCCTCCACGCTGTCCGCCTCGGCGCCGAGGGATCGCACGATCGAGAGGCCGAGTCCGACAACGACCAGGTACACGCCGATGTCGAACGGCAGGGCGGAGGTCGCCTTCAGTGTGCCGAGCACCGGAAGCTCGATCTCGACCTTCTGACTCGCGAGGAACGTGTCGGCCCACAGCCAGCCGCCGAAGCCGGTGACGGTGGCGATCAGAAGACCCCCGCCGAGGAACACCGACTGGGACCACGGCACGATCCGGTCGACCTCGGGAACGCCTCCAGCCACGTATCGGAGCACGAGCGCCGTCGTCGCGACGAGGCCGCCGACGAAGCCGCCGCCCGGTGCGTTGTGGCCCGCGAACAGCAGGAACAGCGAGAACAGCAGCGCGGTCCGGAACACGCCGTCGAGAACCGTGTCGAGGATCAACGAGGGACGCGGCTTCACGATCCAGCCTCCCCATCGTCGTCACCGGTGCGGATACCCCTGACCAGCGAGATCACGCCGATCGAGGCCACGACGAGCACGGTGATCTCGCCGATCGTGTCGAGGGCGCGGAAGTCGGTCAGGATCACGTTGACGACGTTCTTGCCGCCGCCGTCGGGCAGTGCCCGCGACAGGTAGTCCGCGGCCCCGGTATCGCCGACCCGCGCGCCTGCAGCCACGTAGGCGAATGCCCCGATGAACACGCCGACCGCAAGTGACAACGCCAGTCGGAACTCGCGACCGAGCCGCCACGCCGGCTGTTCGAATCGTTCGGGCAGTCGCCGGAGGACGAGGACGAAGATCGCCAGCGCGAGCGTCTCGACCAGCAACTGCGTGAGCGCGAGGTCAGGGGCGCCCTGCACCACGAACAGGGCCGCGACGCCGTAGCCGACCGCACCGAGCATCAACACGGCCGAGACGCGCCGCCGCATCCCGGCCGTCGCAAGTGCCGCCGCGATGACGACCGCCGCCAGGCCGAGTTGCAGCGGCGATTCGGCGATCGGGGCGTCGAAGGTGACGCTTGCGCTCCTGACGAACACCACCCCGGGAAGGATGACCAGCGTGGCGAGAATCATGCCGAGGTAGACGGGCAACGAACCGGGTTGAACGATCGAGGTCGTCCGATCCGCAATCCGGTTCAACGCAAACAGGCTGCGGCGGTACATGTCGTTCGTGTCGGGCGCGCGAGACGTCACCGCGGTCAGGGACCCAAGGATGCGCGGGAAGCGGAAGGCCAGTACGCCGCCCGCCAGCGCAGTCAGCGACAGGTACAGCGGCGCGCCGAACCCGTGCCACAGCTTCAGGTGCAGCGACCCCGCGTCGGCGGTCAGGCTTGCAGCCGCCGTACCGACGAGGCCGTCGAGCAGCGCGACCCCGACGCCGAACGCGACGGTGGCCACGACGAGGACCACGGCAGGCATCTCGAGCGCCCTTGCCGGACGCGGGACCGTGTCGGCGTCGACGGCACCCTGGATCAGGACGTCGTCGGCCTTCACAGCGAACGCTCCCCACACCAGCCGGATCCCGTAGGCCGTCGTCAGTACCGCCCCAGCGACGATCGCGGTCGCCACGACCCATCCAAGGCCGGAGTGCAAAGCGGCCTCGATGGCCGCCTCTTTCGCGACGAACCCGAGTAGCGGAAGGACCCCGGCCATCGATGCCGTGGCGACTGCCATCGCCGCGACGGTGATCGGCATTCGGCGTCCGACCCCACTCAGGCGGCGGAGGTCCCTGGTCCCGGCCTGGTGGTCGAGGACCCCGACCGTCATGAACAACGCCGCCTTGAACAGCGCGTGCGCGAGCAGGACCGCCACCCCCGCATGGACCATGGCGGGCTCACCGACCCCGAAGAGCACGACCATCAGCCCGAGTTGTGACACCGTCCCGAACGCCAGCAGGGACTTCAGGTCGGTCGAGCGCAACGCCCGGTAACCACCGACGAGCATCGACGCCGTCCCGATGGCCAGCAGTGCGGGCTGCCACCACCCGACGACGTCGGCGAAGGGGGGCGACAGTCGGGCGATCAGGTAGATCCCCGCCTTGACCATCGTCGCCGAGTGCAGGTACGCAGACACCGGCGTTGGGGCGGCCATCGCTCCTGGCAGCCAGAAGTGGAAAGGCGTCTGGGCCGACTTCGTCATCGCACCGACGAGCACAAGTCCCAGTGCGACCCCGACGCCGCCGCCAGACGGCGCTGCGGCCACGATCCCCGACAGCGCGAAGGTCCCGGCGGCCTGGCCGATGACCACCAGGCCACCGAGCAAGGCAAGACCGCCCATCCCGGTCACCAACAACGCCTGCAGTGCCGCCGCGCGTGATGCGACCTCCTGGTCCTTGAAGCCGATCAGCAGATACGACGTGATCGATGTCAGTTCCCAGGCCAGGAACAGGACGAACACGTTGTCGGCCGCGGTCAGGAGCAGCATCGCACCCGCGAACAGGACCAGCATGGCGGCGAACCGGCCGAGGTCGTCGCGAGGTTCGAAGTAGCGCGCGGCGTAGACCATGACGAGCAGGCCGATGACGGCGATGATCCACCAGAACAGCAGCCCGAACCCGTCCAGGCGTAGGTCGAGCGTCAACCCGAGCGCCGGCGCCCACGCCGCAGTCGTCTCGATCGTCGTCCCCGCGACGACGTCGGCGGTGACCGAGGCGATCCACGCGACAGCCGTCGCAGGACCCGCAGCAACCAGGAGCAGGACGTTACGTCCCAGACGACGACCCAGGAATCCTGCGGCGACCGCAAGGCAGGCGTGAACGACGAGAACCGTGACGAGGCCCACTTCGGGGGTCAGCCCTTCGTTGTCGACTCGCGGGGCAGGCACTGTACGGCAGCGGAAGCGGCCATCGCCCCGAGCACATCGGGGCAACACCTCCCCCCGCCGGTCGCGGGCCGATAGCGTCGGTGTCTGCGAGACCGGGAGCATGATCGCGCGTGCGAGCACGCAGAGGGCAGCCCCACCCGTCGATGGACGGGATCACTGGCCGTGCCCGTTCATCTGCGTTGGTGGTGCTCGTCCTCGCCACGATCTTCCTCCCGGCGATGTCGACGGTTCCCCTGCGGTGGGGGCTCCTGCCACTCATCGTGATCGCAATGGTCACGGTCATGTTCACGTGGCAGTTGCGGCTCGTGGTCGTCCCGCTGCTCGTGGCGGCCAGCAGTCTCTCGTTCCTTCTCGGGGGTTCGTCCGGTGTCGACGTTGCGGTGCTCGCTGGCATGATGCTGGTCGCCTGGCTGCTGCTGTCGATGCTGCGAGCAGTGGTGCAGCGCGGTATCCGGGCCGCCGTCCGGGAACGTCGATCGGTCGAGCGCAGCCGTGACCTGTTGGCGACGATGGCCGAGCTCGTGTCGCTCGACCCGACTCAGACGGTCGCCAGCGTGGCGGACGCACTGGTGGTGATGGGCTACCCGCTGGTCAACGTCGGCGAGGTCCTCGGGGGTCGGATCATCAACATCGAGACCCGCGGAGTCTCCGGCTCGGTCGAAGTCGTCACCCTGCCCGTCAGCGAGGGCATCGCAGGAGCTTCGGTGCGCGAGCAGCGGCCGATCTACGTGGACGACTACAGCAAGTCGCCCTACCGAACCGACAAGGCACCACCGATCCGGATCGGTGCGGCGATGGCGATGCCGATCGTGCTCGACGGCGAATCGGTGGGGTCAATGATCGCCTGCAAGCCGGAGGTCGCTCGGATAGAAGAGCAGGATCGCCGGTACTTCGAGGCACTCGGGCGCCACGCGGCCCGCGCCCTCGATGTCGCGCGGCGCTACCGGTCCGAGCAGCAGGTGGCCGGACGACTCGCCGAGTTGGAGCGCCTGAAACTCGGTTTCCTCGGTTCGGTCACCGCCGACCTTCGCGGGCCGCTGACGGTGATCCGCGGCCTGTCCCACACGCTCCACCAGCACAGCCAGGTGATGGACCAGGACGACGCGGAGCACCTGCTCGGGCGCATCAACGACGCCGTCGACCGACTCGACCGGATGATCGAGTCCCTCCTCGACTTCTCCCGTATGCGCCATAGTTCGACCGAGGCCCACGTCGGTGTACCGCTCGACGAACTCGCCAGGCGTTCGGTCGTCGCGGCGCAGTCCGCCCACGCGACCCACGACATCGGGTTGGCGGCCGCGGGGTCGTGCCTGGTCGATGGCGATCCTGCGCTGCTCGAGCAGGCCATGACGCACCTGATCGACAACGCCTGCCGGCACACGCCTGAGGGCAGTCACGTGACGGTTCGGGTGGAGGACCGTGCCGGTGTCGTCATCTTCCGCGTCGCCGACGACGGCCCTGGCCTTCCCGCCGTCGTGGCCGAGGCCATCCGCATCGGCGCCATCGGTGAACTCCACGGCACCCTCGGGTTCACGCTGGTCAGCCACATCCTCGCCGCGCATCAGGCGAGACTCGAGGTGGTCGACGCCGGCGCCGGGACGGTCATCGGCTTCTCACTTGCTGCCAGCCAATCCGGGCTCCGCAGTCCCCGCGCGCCCTCGGATGCGAAGGCCACCACGTGAGCGCGATGGGGTCGCGTCGGCGGGTGCGCAACTACCGGCTCGCGTCCACGGCCGTGATGCCCGCCTTCATCCTGGTCGCCGCGGCCGCCGTCGCTGAGGGGGCCGATCCGACGTCGCCCCAGCTGTTTGCCGCTGCGGCATTCGCCGTCGCCATGCAGGGCGTCGCGCTGATCCGGTCCGACGGCGTGGTCCAACGGCTCATCACCCCGTTGCTTGTCGCGGCAGCCGTCGTGTTGGCCATGGTCATGACCCTGTTCGACGGCGAGCGCGCCCTTCTCGTCGCCCCCGTGGTCGGGCTGCTCGCGATCGGCACGCCTTTCCTGGCCGACGGTCGGTCCGAGGTCGCTATCACCCTCGCAAGCGCCGCAGCGGTGTCCGCCAGTCTGTTGCTCGCCGGCGTGGACCTGCTCACCATCGTGGTCTACGTGGTCCTGTTCGGTGGCCTTTGGTCGGTGGTCTCCTCGTTGTCCCGTCAGCAGCGGATGCTGTTGAGCGAGGAAGACGCCGCGCGGCAGGAGGCAAGGCAACTCGCTGATGTGCTGGTGTCGGCGTCGACGCTCACCGAGACCGATCCCGCAGCGGTCGTGGCAAGACTCGCCGAGGCCGCCCGGACGCTCGGCTTCAACGACATCGGCGTCCTGCGGCCCGTCGGGAGCGACCTCGAGGGGACTCTCGGGACGGTTCCCCCTTCCGTGATGTTCGACCTCGTTGCCCGTTTCGACGGCTCGAATGGCACCCTGGGCGTGGCCAGATTCACCCTCGATGACGGTCGGCGCGCCCTTGTCGGACAGCTCGAGGCGAGGGGCCGCACGTTCGGCAAGGTCGTTGCCCTCGCTCCTGGTGGCGAGGTGCTGTCGAGTGCCCGCGTGCGGACCTTCTCGGCGCTGCTCCGGCTTGCGGCCCAGGCGATGGACGGAGCGAACCGCTACAGCGACCAGCGCCGGGCCGTACGCCGTCTGCTGGAACTCGATGCCGCCAAACTCGATTTCATCTCCAGCGTGTCGCACGAGTTGCGGACCCCGTTGACGGTGATCAAGGGGCTCGGTCAGACCCTGACCGGGGGCAGGGTGCCGATCCGATCGTCCGCCGGTCACCAGCTGATCGGACGACTGGCTGCCAATGCCGAGCGGCTCGGTCGGATGGTGTCGAACCTGCTCGACATGTCACGCCTGTACCAGGAGGGGATCCGCGTCGACCTTCGCCCCGTGCGCCTCACCGAAGTGGTACGCGCGGTCGTTGATCGCCTCGAGACGCTGTCCGCCCATCACGAGTTGCAGAGCTCCCTGCAGGGCGACCCGACGGTGCTTGCCGATGCGGCTCTGCTCGAACATGTCCTCGAGAATCTCATCTCGAACGCGGTGAAACACACGCCGCCGGGGACACCCGTGCTGATCGAGCTCGCGGTGCGCGACGACGTCGCCATCGTGAAGGTGATCGACGAGGGGCCCGGCATCCCCACGGCGGAGCTGCCGCGCCTGACCGAGCGGTTCTTCCGTGGCGGCGACCCGATGACCCGCGAGACCTCCGGGCTCGGTCTGGGCCTTGCGCTGGTCGCCGACATCCTGCTTGCGCACGGCACCCGGCTCCACGTGGAGTCGGGCGAGGGTCAGGGTTCGGAGTTCTCGTTCTCGCTCGAACTGCTCGACGTCGCCGCATCTTGAGCGGTCGTTGGCGTCGGCTGCTCGTCGCGCACCTCCTGTGACGGCCACATTCGTTCGATCTCGGCGTTCAGTTCGGCCCCGACGAGGACGGCGAGCCCCGAGACGTACAGCCACAGGAGCACGACGACGGGCCCGGCAATCGGTTGGTACAGCGCGTCGCCCTCGAGCACCGTGGCGGCATAGGCCCGCAGCCCGACGGTCCCTCCGAGCCAGAGCAACATCGCGAGGATCGCGCCTGGAAGATCGCGGCGGAACGGCGTCCACCACGGCGCCGCCAGGTGATACAGCGTGGTCAGCAACACCGTCACCAGCACGACCGCTGATGGCCAGTACATGGCGCGCCAGATCAGGCCGAGGCCGGGGACGCCCCCCACCGCGTCCGAGATCACCTGGCCGAGGCCGGGTCCCGCGACGAGGATCGGGATCACGACAAGCCCGACGATGAGTGATCCCAACGTCAGTCCGAGCCCCCAGAGACGCTGTTGCCAACCGGTCCTGGTGGACTCGAGGTCGTAGGCGTGTGTGATCGCCGTCGTGATGACCCGAAGGGCCCGCGATGCCGAGAAGAAGGTCAGGACGAAGCCTGCTCCGATGACCGTGCCGCGGGACTCCTGGAGCAGGGCGTCAACCGTTCGGTCGATGACGCCGCCTGCGTCGGCGCTGAACACGATCTGGGTGGCCGACCGGATGGCCTCGCCGACGTCGGCCTGCCACGTCGCGCCGACCGTGCTGCCGATCGCCCCGAGGGTCGCGAGCAGCGTGAGCAGCAGCGGCGGCAACGACAGCAGGACGAAGAACGCCATCTCGGCCGCGAGGCCGGGGATCCGGTCGTGGATCGAGTCATCGATCGTGCGGATCACCAGCTCAACAGGCGCTCGCGCGAAGCGCGGGACACGGGCGATCACCTTCGAGGACATCGGATGCATGCCGTCAGCCTACGGAGGGTGCCGGCACGGACCCGGATCACCGGGCGGCCGGGTCACGTTCGCCGCGACCAGAAGCCGTTGCTACCATCCGCGAGCCGTGACCCCGTTCTTCGCGGGCGATCTGGAGGCATCGCCTAGTCAGGTCTATGGCGCGGGATTGCTAATCCCGTTGGGTCGTTTCGGCCCTCGAGGGTTCGAATCCCTCTGCCTCCGCGGTGTCCCACACCGACAAACGCATCTGCGCGGGTAGCTCAGCCCGGATAGAGCACTTGACTACGGATCAAAAGGTCGGGGGTTCGAATCCCTCCCCGCGCGCCCCATCGGAATCGGCTCCCCGACACCAGCCGGGGAGCCGATTCGTTCCTCCACAGTTCGTCGAACGGCTCGCGCGCCCAGCGCGCAAGGCAGGCGCATTCCGGGTGATCTCCCTGGGGCGGCAGGAGGCTCGTTCGCCATTGTCGAAGTGTCACCTGCTGGAACCCCGGAAAGGTCCTCCATGCGACGAGTCGCTGCCCTCGCGGTCATGGCGGGTGCGCTCGCGACGACCGCGTTCGTCCCTGTCCCCCCGCTGCCGGACCCGGATCTGCCGGTCGACAAGGCGTGCGTGTACGCGCGACCGATCGACCCTGACTACCGCTACTGCGTAACAATCGACGACTGATGTCGCCCCGCGACCTGGCGCACGCCACGGATGCCGAACTCGTCGCACTCGCCCGTCAGGGTGCCGACGACGCGTTCGAGATGCTCTTCCGGCGCCACGCCGCGCGAGTCGCCGGCGTGTGCCGCAAGCGCGTCGCGACCGATGATGTCGACGACATCGTCCAGGACGTGTTCGTCCGCGCCCACACGCACCTGCACCAGTTGCGCGACGCCGAGGCGTTCGGTCCGTGGATCCGCAGCATCGCGGTCCGCAGGTGCGCCGAACTGCACCGCGGACACCGGCTGGTGATGGTCGGCACCGGGTCCGAGGACGACGCGCTCGGTGTCGCCGATGAATCGGCCATGGTCGATGATCACGTCGAGCGTGCCGAGACGGCCCGACGGGTGCACGACAACCTGCTGACGCTGAGCGTGCGTGACCGCGAGGCGTTGTGGCTGCGCGATGCCCTCGACGTGCCGATCGCCGACATCGCTGCGCGCTTCGGAACCACCGAGGGTTCGACCCGCGTCCTGCTGACCCGCGCGCGCCGTCGGATGAAGGCGGCCTACGTCGCCGTCGTCGCCTGGGTCGCGGGCACATCACTTCGGGCTCGGGAACGGCTGGCGCTCATCCTGGACTCCGCGCCGGCGGCAGCCGGCGCGGTCGCCGTCCCGGCACTGGTCCTGGCCCTCGTACTCGGATCCGTCGACGCGACGGATCTCGACCCGGCGCCCGTCACCCCGGTTGCGCTTGCGCCCGTCGTCGCACCGACGGTCCGGGCCGAACTGCTGTCGGCTCCGTCCGCAGCCACCGTCGCCCACGTGCCCGCCCGCACGACCTCGCCGACCTCGGCGATCGCGGCCCCGACGCCATCCGACGACGGCCCGCTCGCGCCGGTGCGCGACGTCGAGGTCGGGCGCGAGCCCGCCGCCGAGGACGCCAGCACCTACGAGTTCACGCTCGATGACGGTGAAGCGACCCTGTTGGGGATCTTCCTCGACAACGGGTCCGGTGCCGAGTCGGCAGGTGACGACGACGGGCCGGGCGACGCCTCCGACGAGGACGCGGCAGACGCGGACGCGGACGCCGCGCGGGAGTGCGGGCTGATGGACGTGCTCGAGGGCGGCTGCGGCGAGTGACACCACGGCAGTGACTGTCACGCCCTGAGAAGGCTCGGCGGTACGGTGTCCCCATCCTCCGTCCCCGCACCTCTCGCAAGGCGCCATGACGATCGACGGCTTCGTCCATCCGGCGTTCGCGGTCGTCGCCGACCGCTTCGCGAGGCAGTTCCGCAAGCCCGGCTCGGGCGGGGGCGCGCTGGCCCTGCGGTTGCGGGGCGAGACACTCGTCGACGTCTGGGGCGGGTTCGCCGATCCCCACGACGTGACGCCCTGGAGCCGCGGCACCATGGCGATGTCCTTCTCCACGAGCAAAGGCGTGATCTCGACCGTGGTGCACCGACTGGTGGACCGCGGGCTGCTCGGCTACGAGGACCGGGTCGCCGACCACTGGCCGGCCTTCGGCGCGGCCGGCAAGGGCGACATCACCGTCCGGCAGTTGCTGAGCCACCAGGCCGGGCTGCACGACATCCGGTCGCTGATCGAGGTCGGCGAGGACCTCCTCGATCCGGAGCAGATGATGGAACGGCTCGCGGCCGCCCGTCCGGACCCCCCGCCCGGTACGGGCTCGGGCTACCACGGGTTCACGTTCGGTTGGCTCGTCGGAGGGCTCGTCCGAGCCGTGACGGGCAAAGACGTGGGCGTGCTCGTGCAGAGCGAACTCGTCGACCTGCTCGATCTCGACGGCATGCACATCGGGGTCCCCGCAAGCGAGAAGTCGCGCGTGGCGCACACAGTCCTGAACACGGGGCAGTTCAACACGATCCACGGCTTGGCCGTCCGGGCCGATCGTTTCGACAGGACACGCCGCCTCGCCGAGGCTTTCTTCGTCGAGGGATTCGACCGGCTGCTCGCCGACCCCGAGCGACGGATGCTCGACGTCGAGATGCCGGCGGTGAACGGGGTCTTCACGGCCCGGTCCCTGGCCGCGATGTACGGCGCGCTCGCCAACGGCGGCACGGTCGACGGCATCGAAGTGCTGTCGCGCAGGACCGCGCACGACATCGGGCGCGTCCAGACAAGGACGCGCGACTACGTCCTGGGATTCAACATGCGGTGGCGCCTCGGCTATCACCAGGCGTTCACGACCGGTCGGCTGCCCCGGCGGGCCTTCGGGCACTTCGGATTCGGTGGTTCAGGGGCGTGGGCCGACCCGACGACCGGGTTGTCGCTGGCGTTCGTCACCAACAAGATCGGCAGCGCCACGACCCCTATCGGTGATGTACGTCTTGCGCGTCTCGGCGCCGCGGCACTCGCCGTCGTGAGGAGCCTGCAGCCGTGACGCAGACGCTCTTCTTCACCGGGTTCCCCGGGTTCCTGGGCGTCCAGTTGGTGCCGCGCGTTCTGCGGCGGGACCCGCAGGTCCGGGCCGTCTGTCTGATCCAGTCGCGGTTTCGGCCGCTCGCGGCGCAGCGGGTCGCCGAGATGATCGCGCAGGACCCGTCGCTTTCTGGACGGGTCGAGCTCGTCGACGGCGACATCACGCAGGCGGACCTCGGTCTCGGTCACGCGCGGCTCCACGACCTGGCGAACGAGACCGTCGAGGTCTTCCATCTCGCGGCCGTGTACGACCTGTCCGTGTCGCTGGACCTCGCGATGGCGGTGAACGTCGCCGGGACGCGGCACGTCACAGACTTCGCCCGTGCGTGCGCCGACCTGCGCCGTTACCACTACGTGTCCACGTGCTACGTGTCCGGACGATGGGTCGGCCTGTTCACCGAGGACGACCTCGTCCGACCTGGCCAGCAGTTCAACAACCACTACGAGCACACCAAGCACCTCGCCGAGGTCGTCGTCCGCGAGGCCATGGCGTCGCACGACCTGCCGACCACGATCTACCGGCCGTCGGTGGTCGGCGGCGACGCCGACACCGGCGCCACCCAGAAGTTCGATGGGCCGTACTTCGTGGCGAAGCTGCTGGTCCACGGTTCCAGGACCCTGATCCTGCCGTTGGTCGGCGACCCCGACCGGTATCAGTTCAATTTCGTTCCACGCGACTTCGTCATCGACGCCATGACCGAACTGTCCGGTCGCCCCGACACCATTGGTGCGTGCTACGCGCTTGCCGAACCCAACCCGCCGACGATCGCCGACATGGTGCGGTACTTCGCGGCGGCGACGGGCCGCAGGATCATCACCGTCCCCGCACCCAAGCGTGTGGTCCAGTTCGCGCTGCGGCGCATCCCCGGTGTGACGCGGATCTACGACCTGCCCGAGGAGTTGCTGGACTACTTCGACCATCCCGCGCAGTACGACACGACGAATGCGTCGAAAGCGCTGGCTGGCACCGGCATCGACACGCCACCGACCGACGTCTACGTCCAGCGGATCGTGGACTTCGTGCGCGCGAACCCGACCGTCTCGTCCGCGGCCATGGTCTGACGGCTGACGCCGAAGTCATCCGGTCCAGGGATCACGATGCTGCACGGTCGGCCGTCGACGGCGGCCAGGGCGTAGCCGCGTTGGCGGATCGTGCCGGCCGGGACCGCGAGGTCGAGGACCATCGCGTCGCGGTCGCTCACCGGCGCGAGCACCAGTCCCGTCCGGTCCAGCCGCACGCGGGTGAGCCACAGATCCGAGGTGACGTGCAGTCGGGCAGCCGTCGCCCCGACGACGAGCGTGACCTCGGGGTCGTCGACCCAACGGTCCAGTGGTGTGCCAGTGCCCACGTGGTCGGCGTCGTCGACGAGAACGACCGGTGCGGGCGGTGTCGTCGGGAGCTCGCCGGGGTCGTACGTCGAGCAGTCCCACTCCTGAGGCGTGCGGGTCACGACGGCAACCTCGGCCGCCTCGGTCAGTCGGGTCGCCAGCGAGCGCAGGGTCCAGGTCCGTCCGCTGCCCCGTTGGCCAGCGATCACGACGTGCTCGCCGCCTCGCAGGACCAGGTCCACGGGTTCGGCGTCGTCGACCGACCAGCCGAGCGCCACGACGACCCCGCGTGACGTCCGTCGTGCCGGGGGAAGGTCACCAGCGCTGCCGGGCCGCGGGGTGGGCGGCAGCGGGTCAGGACCTCGACCCTGGCCGCCCCAGCGGTCCATCGCCCGACCTGCGGCCACGAACGGGTCGTGTGACGTGGCCAGCTGCACGTCGCTGCCGCTGCCGACCAGGTACCCGCGGCCCGGCAGGGGTTCGACGCCAGCGCGCCGACCGAGGAGGAGGTCGTCCGACGGGTCGGCGAGCGCGCAGACGACGCGGACTGACGCACCGGCAATGATCCCCGCAGGGATCGTCGCGGGACGCAGCGACGTCGCCGCCAGGACCACACCTCGGCTCAGGCCCTGTTCGACGATCCCCTGGAGCCGTTCCCGCAACGCGAATCCGGCGGCGTCGTCCAACGCACGCTCGAGGTGGTCCCAACCCGCGACGAACAGCACCGCGGTCGTGCCGACAGCCATCGCCTCGAGCCGTCCGATGAGGCGGCCGAGCCCGGGCCGATCGCTCGCGTCGACGATCCCGCCCGTGTGGGGTAGGTCGGCGAGCGATCGGAGGGTCAGGCCACCGGCCGTGATCCCGTACATGTGGATCTGGTCAGGATGGCGATCGGCCAGGTGCAGTGCGACGCCTTGCAGCACCTCGACCGCTGCCGACACGTCGCGGCCATGGATCAGCAGATGGCCGCGCAGATCCCAGAGCAGCGGGCGGACCCGAAGGTGGTCCGGTTCGTCCACCAGACCAATGGCGGCGGCATCGTGGGTGTGGTCGGCGAGGTCATCGACGTCGAGCGCGGTCGGCAGGGGCAGCGGAAGGTCGATCCTCGGGGCCTGCGATCCCCACCGGTCGCGACACGTGGATACGAGCCGTTCGAGGTCGGATTTTGCGCCGGGCGGGCACTGGGCCGCCGGGACGCCGTCGACGGCGAGCACCGCGACCTCGTCGGATCGGCGGATGCCGCCGTCGGCCACCTGCACGTATCCGGCGAGGCCTCCGCCGATGATCGCACGACCGGGCTGATCCTTGCGGAACCACGCCGGCTCGTCGGTACCGACCACGTCCCGGGCGTCGTCCGCCGATTCTGTGCGCAGACAGATCCGCAGTGCGAGGTTCGCCCGAAGGGCGTCGGAGACCACGCCGCGAGCGCGCTGGGTCGCGAGCACGAGATGGACGCCGAGGCTGCGACCTCGCTGCGCGATGTCGGTCAGGACGGCGTCCGCCTCCGCGGCGACGTCGAGCAGTGCGGCGACCTCGTCCACGACGACCACGAGTCGGGGGAGTTCCCCGTCGGCGAGTGCATCGATGTCATCGGTGCCGAACTCGCGCAGGAGCAGTTCGCGCCTGGTGAGTTCGGCCCGGAGCACCCGTAGCGTCCGACTGGTGAGTGCGCGGTCGAGGTCGGTCAGGAGACCGATCGTCTGCGGCAGCGCCCTCAAGGGGTCGAACGTCGCACCTCCTTTGAAGTCGAGCAACAACAGGGCGAGACGATCGGGGCCGGCAGCCGCGGCCAGTCCCGCCACAAGGGTTCGCAGCAACTCGCTCTTGCCGGATCCGGTCGTGCCGGCGATCAACGCATGCGGTCCGTGACCAACCAGGTCGACCGTCACCGGACCGTCGGGCCCGCAGCCGATGACGGCACCAGTCCCCGTGGCTGCTGGCGGCAGGTCGAGCAGGGCGGTGGGTGCCATCGCCGAGGCCCTGGCATCGACCCAACGAGCGGCTGCGCGGGCGACGGCCGCTGCCCGCTCGACGTCGACGAGGATGGGGGAGCCGCTCAGGCGTCCGGCCGTGGCGGTGACCTCGACGCTCCCTTGTGTGGCGACGACAACGGTCGACGTCTCCGGAGGCAACTCGGACGGATGGTCGGCAAGCGCGACGACGATGCCGTCGGATCCGCCCGGGGCGGCGAGTCTGGCCATCGGCACCTCGACGACCTCGAGGACCGTCGCGCCGATGGACTGGGCGTGTGGCAGCCACCCGCTCCATCCCCACGGTGTGGCAATGCGGAGGTCGGCAGGGCCGACCAGTGCGGCTGCCTGCAGCACGATCGCGCGGGCAAGATCCTGCCGCGCCGGTCCGCACACGCCGACAATGGTCCCGGGCGTCAGCGGGACCGTCAGCGGGACGACGGCGTCCGCCCGGGCATGCCTGACGTGCTGGAAGACGTACGGATCGGACGACGTGCCACGGACCGGGACGTCGAGCGTGCCGGGGCCGGCACCGACGAGCACCTCGACGGGTGGTTCGTGCTGCCACAGCCTGCCGTTGCCACGCTCGAGTGCCCGTACGAGGTCGCCGGGCACCGGAACCCGGGCCCACGCGTGGCGCATGGCGCGCTGTCGAGCGGCTGCGAGGTCGGTCTCGAGTCTGCGCCGCTGGTGGGATCGGCGGTCGGCGGCCTCACGGTCGAAGCGCCGGCGTAGGCACCGGTCGTCGAACCAGGTGGCAAGCGCCATCACGGGCGACAGCAGGCAGAACAGGGCCATCGTCGGCGCGACCAGCACCCCGAGGGCGACACCGACGACGAGCGGCATGCACAGGACGGCCCACCCAGGGCGGCGCGGTTCGGGGGGCGGCGGCCCATCGGCGGGCAGGTCGACGGGCTCGGGTGCTGGCGCCGTAGGTGGCGCCAGTCCTGGATGGACCACGGCCGCGGTCATGCCAGGCGGTACGGCCGCTGTGCTCCAGCGTGGTCCGCGACCGCGTCGAACCGCCCAGCGGCCGCCGATCAGGGCGAAGGGTCGTCGGTTGACGTCCGGATCGATGGGAGCCGGAAGGCCGGCGTGTGGCCCGGTCAGCCATTCGAACCGGCCAGGGCAGACCTCATCGGTGCCCACGTCGCGCTGGTCGGTCGTGGTCAACAGTGCTCCGCGCGGCCAGGCGACGTCAGCCGCGTGAGCATGCGGATCGACCGGCCGACCGTCGTGGACGGCTCGGTCAGGATCGACCCCGACCGCTGTGCACACGTCCGCCACGGTCGCCGACGGCGGGATCGAGACCTCGACGTCGCGGCCGGATCGGCCGTCGCGCACGTGGATGGTCGTGCGGATCATGCGACGCGGGCCGGCGTGGTCACCGGGGTCGGCGACGACTCGAGCAGCACGGCACGTGTGGCCACCGCGCCACTGAGGCGGCGGACGGCATCCGCCACGCGCCGCAGGTCGTGGACCCGACCGTCCAGTTCGCGGAACCACTGCTGCGCGGCTGGGCCGCGCCAGGACCCGGCCGGTAGTACCAATCCCAGCTGGCGCGTGAGGTCGGTCAGATCGGTGGCCGTCACGTCGAGCGCCGCTGCCGCTGCGCGCAGGTCGTCGCCCATTTCAGCCGGTGGCCTGCTCGATCGCCGTCACGCGCGCGGAGACGTGGCCGGCGCTGCCGTGGAGGCTTTCCTGCAACCGGGCCAGGACGCCCCGGTACGTGCCATCCCACTCGCTGCGGAACCGGTCGGCAGCGGGACCCGTCCAGGTCGTGTCGGCCAACGCTGCGCCGACCCGCACCGTGAGGTTCTGCACCTCGTCGGCCTCGTGACGGAAGCGGGCCGCGAGCAGTCGCATCGAACTCGGGTCACCACCGAGCATCATGATCGGTCCTTTCTGGTTGGCCGGCACGGGCCGGCGGTCTACAGCGGGGGCAGGACGACCTGCTCGCCGGGGTGGATCAGATCGGGGTCGCCGGAGGGGAGGTCCGGGTTCATCCGGACGACCTCGTGCCAGTACTCGGCGACGTCTGCCGTGGTCGCGCCGGCGTCCGCGGTTCGGACGCGGTTCTCGGCGATGCCCCACATGTGGTCGCCGGGCACGACGGCGTGGACCAGGGTCGGCGCGGGCTCGGACGTGACGTCCTGGGGCGGTGCGGGGACCTCCGTGTGCGAGGGCGTGACGTCCTGCGGGATCGGAACGGGGATGTGGGCCGGCAGCCCAGGTGCTGCGGCGGCGGCCACCGGCGCGGCCAGTGTTCCCGTGACCACGAGTGCCGCGATCGAGGCGTCGATCCGGCGACGCAACGCGGAGGGCAGTCCGGGGACACGGACGGCGCGGCCGGTCACGTGTTCCTGGGCCGCGGCCAGCACCTGGAGCAGCGTCGCGACGAGCAACCACCCGACGGCGACCATCGCCAGGAGGCGCAGTCCGGCTGCCGCAACGTCGGCCGCGGCCGTGGTGCGCACCCAGAGGGACGGGTCCTGCCACCCGACGGGAGCCCACGGCGCCGAGCCCATGTCGACCAGCACCCGAAGGGCGATGGCCTGCGAAACGATCACGACGCCAAGGGCTCGTACAGGGCCACGGTCTCGCATGTCCATCCTTCGATCTCGTCCGGCAACGTGTTCCATCAAATGAGAACTTGTGAAAACTTGCAAACTGGTTGTCCACAGTGAACGGGGTCCGCGCGTGAGGCGGCTAGACTCGGCCCGTCGCCGCCACGACCTGACGGGAGCCGACGTGCCACGCATCGCCATCGACGTGCTGCTGAAGCACGAGATCCTCGACCCACAGGGGCGCGCCGTCGAGCGGGCGTTGCCGGGCCTCGGCTTCGACGGCGTCAGCGACGTGCGGGTCGGCAAGCATCTCGAACTCGACGTCGCCGCCGATGGCGACGAACTGACCGCCCTGGTCGACAAGATGTGCGCCGACTTCCTGACGAACCCGGTGATCGAGTCCTACACCTGGCGGGTCATCACCGACGAGGAGCGGGCGGACGCGTGAGCCGCCCGTCGCGACCGAGCCCCGGCGGGGTCGGTGACGGCCTGCCAGCCCTGCCGTCAGGCGAACCGGTCCTGCACCGATGGTTCGTGCTGGCCATGATCGTGCTGGTCGTCGCGGCACTGGTCGTGACCGCCTGGGCCTTCATGGCCGGGCGGCGGGACCCGCTGTCCGCGGCCGAGCGGCGCCCCGTCGGAACGAGCGAGGTCACCCACGAGCGCGGGCAGGCCGCCCTGGCCGACAGCAGCGACGACGACCGCGGACCCGGCTGTGCCGTCAGGATCGATGTGGTCGGCGACGACGGCGGTCGCGCGGCCGGTAGGCGCGCCCTGGCAGCCGTGTGCCACCTGCTCGAGGGCGACGACCTCGAGGTCGCCAAGGCGGGGCTGCGCAACTGGATCCAAGGCGACGGTGTCCTGCGCGTCGCCGTGTTCGAGTTGACGGGACTCGACAGCAGCGCCAGGGTGGAGGACGGCCGCGTCGTGATCGAGATCAACGCGAAGTTCCAGTTCGAGGACGCGGCGCGTGCGGCCCCGGTCGTCCTCCACGAACTCGTCCACCTCGGCCAGAGCTGGCCCGGATCGCCGGTGAACGCCGCGGACGAACTGGCAGCCGTCCGAGTGCAGGCCGCCGCCTGCGACGCGCTCGGGATCCGAGACGACCCACCGCGCGGCTGCCTCGACAGCAACGAGTTGCTGGGCGCCGTCGACCCGCTCCGACAGTTGCTGGACGCCGGGTACGGTTCCGGCTGACACGAAAGGCCGGTCATGAAGGTCGGGGTCGTCACGTTCCCCGGGTCGCTCGACGACCACGACGCCGCCCGTGCCGTCGAGGCCGGGGGCGCGTCCGTTGTCCCGCTGTGGCATGCCGACACGAGCGTCGGAGACGTCGACGCGGTCGTGCTGCCAGGCGGATTCTCGTACGGCGACTACCTGCGGTGCGGCGCGATAGCCCACCGCGCGCCGGTCCTCGAGGCCATCCGGGCGTTCGCCGCCGACGGCGGGCCGGTCCTCGGCATCTGCAACGGCTTCCAGATCCTGTGCGAGTCCGGCCTGCTGCCCGGTGCCCTGCTCCGCAACGCCGGGCTGCGCTTCGTGTGCAAGCCGGTCGACCTCGTCGTCGAGAACCTCGACACCCCGTGGACCCGCGGATTCGCCGACCAGGGCCCGATCACGGTCCCCATCAAGAACGGCGAGGGCCGCTACTACGCCGACGCAGCGACGCTGGACGCCCTCGAGGCCAACAACCAGGTCGTGTTCCGCTACGGCCCTGGCCAGAACCCGAACGGGTCCGAACGTGACATCGCCGGCGTGTGCAACGAGGTCGGCAACGTCGTCGGCCTGATGCCGCACCCCGAGCATGCGGTCGATCCGCTGCTGGTCGGTGGTGCCGCGGCCCTGCCGATGTTCTCGGGACTCGTCACGGCCAAGGCTGCCGTGTGACCGATCAGTTGGCGGCCGGGCTCGCGTTCGTGCTCGAACTCGACCGACTCAAGTCCGTCATCCGCAGGACGACGCTGGTCGACCGATCGCGCTACGAGAACACGGCCGAGCACTCCTGGCACCTCGCGATGCTGGCAATGACGCTCGGCGAGTTCGTCGACGAGGACGTCGACATCGACCGTGTCATCCGTCTGGTCCTGTGCCACGACGTGGTCGAGATCGATGCCGACGACACGTTCATCTACGACCTCACTGGCAACGGCGACAAGGTCGAGCGCGAGGACCTCGCTGCCGCGCGGATCTTCGGACTGCTGCCCGATGGCGGTGGGGAGGTCCTGCGTCGTCACTGGCGCGAGTACGAGGAACGCGAGACTCCTGAGGGCCGCTTCGCGTATGCGCTCGACCGATTCCAGCCCATGCTGCTCAACCACGCCTCCGGTGGTGGATCGTGGACCGAACACGGCATCAGGGCGGATCAGGTCCTTGCCGTGAACCGCCCAATCGCCGCGGGGTCGGTCGCGCTGTGGGAGCACGCCCAGGACATGGTGGCCGACGGTCTGTCGAGCGGATGGCTGCATCCCGCCGCCGGCGAGCCACGCGACGACGCGCCCGGTCCGCCGCCCGTACTGGACACCGAAAGGCTCCGGCTGCGCTGGCCGCGACTGGCCGACGCGCCGGCCGTGTTCACGTCCTGGGCCACCGACCCCGAGGTCACCCGCTACCTCACGTGGACACCGCACGAACGCGTGGAGACCGTGGTGTCGGACTTCCTGCGTCCGTCCATCCAACGCCTCGGTCGGGGCACCGAGATCACCTGGCTGGTCGAGCACCATGCCGACGGGCTCATCGGGTCGATCGGCGGCCGACCGCACCCCGATCACGGCGTCGAGATCGGCTATGCCTTCGCCAGGTCCCACTGGGGCAAGGGGTACGCCACGGAGGCCGTGACCGCGGTCGTCGACGCATTTCTCCGCCGCGACGGGGTCGTGCGGGTCTGGGCCTACACCCACGTCGACAACGCCGCGTCCGGCCGCTTGCTCGAGAAGGCCGGCATGGCGCGCGAGGCCACGCTCGCCCGGTGGGGCCGCTGCGGCGCCGGCGACCCGGTGGACTGCCACGTGTACGCCGTGACGGCCTGAACCCCCCCGTCGAGTGTGCCGATCGGTATGAAATGACATACCAATCGGCACACTCGACGAGACCGGGAGGCCGTTGCGGGCGCGTTAGGCTCGGGTCCGACTACACCCGCACGAGCCCTCCGAGGTCCTCACGTGACCGACGCCTTTCCTGCCAACGAGACGCTGACTGACGAGCGTGCGCGTGAACTCGGGCACGAACTCGGCCTGCGCGGGGACGAGTACGACCGGATCGTCGAGACCCTCGGACGGGTGCCCACGGTGTCCGAGCTCGGGATGTACTCGGTCATGTGGTCCGAGCATTGCTCGTACAAGTCGTCCAAGCTGCACCTGAAGAACCTGCCGACCGACGGGCCGTACGTACTCGTGGGCCCCGGCGAAAACGCCGGTGTGGTCGACGTCGGCGACGGGCTCGCGGTCAGCTTCAAGATCGAATCCCACAACCACCCGAGCTTCGTCGAGCCCTACCAAGGCGCCGCCACCGGTGTCGGCGGGATCCTGCGGGACATCTTCACGATGGGTGCCCGGCCGATCGCCATCATGGACCCGCTGCGGTTCGGCGACCCGACCAGGGACGGGGCCGGCCATGGGTCCGCAGCCTTCCAGCGACACATCATCGACGGGGTGGTCCGCGGGGTCGGCGGGTACGGCAACTGCGTCGGGGTGCCGAACATCGGCGGCGAGACGGTCTTCGACGACCGGTATGCCGGCAACCCGCTGGTGAACGTCCTGGCCATCGGCGTGATGTCGAAGGACAAGCTGCAGCTCGCCAAGGCCGAGCGGGTCGGTGACGTCGCCGTGCTGCTCGGGTCGTCAACCGGCCGCGACGGGATCGGGGGTGCATCGGTGCTCGCCAGCCAGGAGTTCGACGACGGCCTGGACACCAAGCGGCCCAACGTGCAGGTCGGTGACCCGTTCGCCGAGAAGCTGCTGATCGAGTGCTGCCTCGAGCTGTACGACCGCGACCTGCTGGCTGGCATCCAGGACATGGGTGCGGCCGGGATCGCGTGCTCCGCGTCCGAGATGGCCAGCAAGGCCGGCATGGGGATGCAGGTCGATCTCGACCTCGTGCACCTGCGCGAGCCCTCGATGGACTCGTGGGAGATCCTGTGCTCCGAGTCGCAGGAGCGCATGCTCGCGCTGTGCTCGCCCGACGACCTCGACGAGGTCCTGGAGGTCGCCGACAAGTGGGGCGTGCCCGCTTCCGTCGTCGGCACCGTCATCGCCGGAAGCCACCTCCGACTGACGCGGGGCGGTCAGCCGGTCGCGGACCTTCCCGCCCGTTCCCTCGCCGACGAGGGCCCGACCTACCAGCGCCCGTACGAGCGTCCGCCGTGGCAGGACGCCTACGCCGCCGTCGATGCCGAACACCCCGACCTGCCGGACGACCTCGACACCTTCGCGCGCGACTTCCTCGCATGGCCGAACGTGGCATCCACTCGCTGGGTCACCGAGCAGTACGACTCGCTTGTTCGCGGCGGCACCGTCCTCGGACCCGGCATGGCCGACGCCGGCGTCGTTCGGCTCCCTGGCTCGTCCAAGGCGGTTGCATGCTCCACCGACGGCAACGGCCGCTGGTGCGAGATCGACCCGCGCGAGGGCACCAAGCGGGTCGTCGCCGAGGCGTTCCGAAACGTGGCGTGCACCGGCGCGCGTCCGCTCGCGACGACCAACTGCTTGAACTTCGGCAACCCCGAGCGGCCGGAGATCATGTGGCAGTTCGCTGAGTCCGTGGCCGGGCTGGGCGAGGCCGCGGCCGCACTGGCCATTCCCGTCACCGGCGGCAACGTCAGCCTCTACAACGAGACCCGTCTCGGTGTGAATGAACCGCAGGCGATCTGGCCGACCCCGGTCATCGGCGTGCTCGGCGTCCTCGAGAACGCCCAGGACGCGGTCGGGTCCGCGTTCCAGGAGGCAGGCGACATCCTGTTCCAGTTGGGCGCGGACACGCAGCCAGGCCTGGCCGGATCCGCGCTGCAGCACTACCTCGACGCGCCGCTGGGCGGTCGTCTGGCCCCGGTCGACTTCGATGTCGAGGCCTCGCTCGGCTTCGTGTTGCAGGAGGCGGCCCGCCAGCACCTACTGCAGTCCGCGCATGACATCGGCCACGGCGGCCTGCTCGTCGCGCTGGCCGAGTCGGCGGTCGGCGGAGGCGTCGGGGTCAGCTACGCCTGCGACGAGGACTGCGACGAAGTCCAGATGCTGTGGTCCGAGTCGCCCGGCCGCGTACTCGTGTCCGTCAAGAGCAAGGATGTCCGTGCGCTCGCCCGCCTGTGCGAGGACGCCGGCGTGACGATGCGCGATGCGGGCACGGTCGGGGGTGAGCGACTCGAGATCGGCGGCGTCGTCGACCTGCCGATGCAGGACGTGACGACCGCCCATCTGCGCGGCCTGCCGGACATCCTCGACCCGCACTGATACTGCCGGAGTGTCGGGCGGAGTGTGCCGGCTGCGAGGGATGCAGGGGTACGATGGCGCCGCCGCAGCCGGAGAACTCGTGGACGAACCCATGGACCTCGCTTCGTATGCCGAGGGTCCGCGCGAGGAGTGCGGGGTCTTCGGCATCTACGCGCCCGGGGAGGACGTCGCCACGCTGACGTTCTACGGGCTGTACGCGCTGCAGCACCGTGGTCAGGAGTCGGCCGGCATCGCCGTCTCGGACGGGGAACGCATCCTCGTGCACAAGGACATGGGGCTCGTCAACCAGGTGTTCACCCCCAGTGGCCTGGCCGCCATGAACGGGCACCTCGCGATCGGACACACGCGCTACTCGACGACCGGGTCGTCGACGTGGCGCAACGCCCAGCCGCAGTACCGCGAAGGCCCCGCCGGCGGCGGCCTAGCGCTCGGCCACAACGGCAACCTGGTCAACACCGCCGACCTGGCGCGGCGCCTCGACGTCAGGGCCGGAAACGACTCGGAACTGATGGCCGCTCTGCTCGCACGCGAGGCGGACGTCTCGCTCGAGGAGGCCATCGTCCGCCTGGCCCCCGACTTCCTCGGCGCCTTTTCCGTCGTCGCGATGGACGAGGAGCGGATCTACGCCTTCCGCGACCCACACGGGGTCCGGCCGCTGCAGATCGGCCGTCATCCGCGGGGCTGGGTCGTCGCCTCCGAGACCTGCGGCCTCGAGATCGTCGGCGCCGAGTACGTCCGCGACGTCGAACCGGGCGAGTTGGTGATGATCGACGAGCGTGGCCTGCACTCCCGCAGGTTCGCGCCGCCGACCCCGACCTACTGCCTGTTCGAGTGGGTCTACCTCGCCCGCCCCGACCACCGCCAGAACGGCCGCAGCGTCTTGTACGCCCGGCGCGAGATGGGGCGGATCCTGGCCCGCGAGGCACCGGTCGACGCTGACATCGTCATTGCCGTGCCGGACTCCGGGCGAGACGCCGCCGCCGGCTACGCCACCGAGGCCGGACTACCGTTCGCCGACGGGCTGGTCAAGAACCGGTACGTGGGACGAACCTTCATCCAGCCCACCCAGTCGTTGCGCCAGATGGGCATCCGTCTGAAGCTGTCGCCGGTCCGCGAGGTCGTCGAGGGCCGCCGGCTCGTCGTCGTCGACGACTCGATCGTGCGCGGCAACACGTCCCGTCAGCTGGTCGCCATGCTGCGGTCGGCTGGCGCCGCCGAGGTGCACCTGCGGATCACGTCCCCACCGATCAAGAACCCCTGCTACTACGGGATCGACATGGCGACCCGCGCCGAGCTGATCGGCGCCGACCTGACCGAGCAGGAGATCTGCGACTACGTCGGTGCCGACTCCCTGCACTACATCACGCTCGACGGGCTGATCGCGGCGACCCCCGACGACAAGTCCGGGCTCTGCCGCGCCTGCTTCGACGGCGAGTACCCGATCGAGGTCCCCGGCGAGCACGTCGAGCTCGCCCAGACCAAGTTCGAATTCGAGGACGTGTGAGCGAGCCGTACGTCTCCTATTCGGACGCCGGGGTCGACCTCGACGCGGCCGATCGGTCGGTCGAGCTGATCTCCGAGGTCGTCGGGCGGACGCGTCGGCCCGAGGTGCTCGGATCGATCGGCGGGTTCGGCGGGCTGTTCGCCTTCGATACCTCGAAGTATCGCGAACCCGTGCTCGTGTCGGGTACCGACGGCGTGGGAACCAAGGTCGACCTCGCCCGACGGCTCGGCCGCCTGGACACCGTCGGGATCGACCTCGTGGCGATGGTTGTCGACGATCTGGTTGTCACGGGCGCCGAGCCGCTGTTCTTCAACGACTACATCTCGATCGGCAAGGTCGACCCCGGCCCGGTGGCCGACCTGGTCCGTGGGATCGCCGAAGGGTGCGTGCAGGCCGGATGCTCGCTCGTTGGCGGCGAGACCGCCGAACACCCGGGCCTGCTCGGTCCCGACGAGTTCGACCTCGCCGGGTTCGGAGTCGGCGTCGTGGAACGCGAACGGATCCTCGGCCCACACCGCGTGGAGGCCGGGGACGCCCTTGTCGCGATGGCGTCGTCAGGTCTTCACTCCAACGGCTACTCGCTGGTGCGACGGATCGTCGACGGGCTGGATCTCGCTGCGACGCACGGCCTCGACCGGCCGCTCGCAGACGTCCTGCTCGAACCGACCCGCATCTATGCCAAGGACTGCCTGGCGCTGATCGACGAGGTGGACGTTCACGCCCTGTGCCACGTCACCGGTGGCGGGCTGCCCGGCAACCTCCCCAGGATCCTGCCCGACGGCATCGGAGCGCAGGTCGACGCGTCGCTGTGGGAGTGGCCGGCCGTTTTCTCGTGGCTCGCGGATCATGGACCAGTCGCCGCCGACGAGATGTGGCGAACGTTCAACTGCGGCATCGGCATGGTCGCGGTTGTCGCCCCGTCCGACGTCGACGGCACGCTCGCACTCCTCCGTGACCGTGGAGTCGACGCCTGGGTCATGGGCGAGGTCGTCCCCGGCACGGGCGTCGACCTGCACTGACGATCGCTACGGGAGCCAGATCGAGCGGAGGCGGGTGACCCGTGCCATGCGGCGTTCGGCGACTCGCTCGGCGGCCTCCTCGGAGGTGAGACCCGTGGCCTTTGCCTCGGCGAAGATCTCGAGCAGTGTCTCGCCGATCTTCTCGGCCTTGCGGTGGCAGCGCTCGGGCGAGTGGCCAGCAGGGTGCAACTCGTCCGACACATTGATCAGTCCGCCGGCGTTGACGACGTAGTCCGGCGCGTACAGGATCCCGCGCTCGGTGAGGCGGTTGTCGTCCTCACTGGTCGCCAACTGGTTGTTGGCACCGCCGCACACGACCTGGACCTGAAGGTTCGGGATCGTGGATGCGTCGAGAATGGCGCCGAGCGCATTGGGGGACAGGATGTCCGCATCGACCTCGAGGATCTCGTGGGCTGGGACGACATCGATGCCGTCACGGTCCGCGAACGGTGCGACGGCGTCGGCGCTCACGTCGGCGACCGTCACCTTCGCGCCATCCTCGAGCAACTGCTCGGTCAACCGCCGACCGACCTTGCCGAGGCCCTGCACGGCGACGTGCCGGCCGGACAGGTCGTCGGTGCCCCAGCGTTCGAAGGCGGCGGCCCGCATGCCGATGTAGACGCCGTAGGCCGTGAGCACGCCGGAGTCGCCGGAGCCGCCGTGTCCGACGTCGCGACCCGTTGCCCACCGGGTCTCGCGCGCGACGATCTCCATGTCCTTCGGATAGGTGCCGACGTCGCAGGCCGTGATGTAGCGGCCGCCGAGCGACTCGACCATCCGACCGTAGGCGCGCAGCAGTGGCTCGGACTTGTGCGTGGCCGGGTCACCGATGATGACGGCTTTGCCGCCACCGAGGTCGAGTCCGGCGCACGCCGCCTTGTACGACATGCCCTTCGACAGTCGCAACGCGTCGACGAGCGCCTCGTCCTCGGTCGCGTACGGGAAGAAGCGCGTGCCGCCGAGTCCAGGGCCGAGCGCGGTGGAGTGGATGGCGATGATGGCCCGCAGGCCGGTCTCGTCGTCACTGCAGAAGACGACCTGCTCGTGGCCGTCGAAGCGCTCGAAGGCACCCACGTCTGTTCCCTTTCACGGTCGGGCGGGTCCCACCCTGTCCGATTCGGAAGCCCTGCCGGCTGTTCCGGTAGCGCAGGCGGGCGGGTCGCCGGCCCGGTGGATCGCACCGTGGTCGGCCACCGGCGCAGCGTATCGCCGGACACGCCTGCGTCGCGGCGTACCGCGGGAGCGCTACGGTGCGGCCATGCTCGCACCGACCGCCCAACTGCGCGTCTACATGCCGGTCGACGCCTACCCGCCGGCCGACCGGGCACGCTGGGAGGCCTACGTCGCGGCCGGGCAGGGAATGACCCGCGAGCAGGCGCACGAGGCCAGGGGACGCGCCGCCGCATCGCTGCTGCTGACCGGCAGGATCGGACGGTTCGAGACCGGCGCGCTCGTCCGCCGGGCCGGCCGTCGACGGTTCGTGTGCCCGCTCGATCTCGACCGCCAGTCGGCGGATTCCTACCACCGGTTGCAGGACGGGGTCCCGTCACGGGTCCTTCCCGCACTGCTGCCCGACTCCGCCGAACGCGACCGGCTCGAACGTCTGGGCCGCGCGGCTCCGGCCAACCAGATCCGCGAGGCGGCGTGGTCGGTGCCGCTGGTGTGGTACCTGGCGTTCGAACCGTCTGAACAGCGCCGCACCGACCTGCCCGAAGGAACCGGTCCACGGGTCCGGTTCCTCACCGCGATCGACCAGGCCACGCGCCGCCTCGAGGACGTCTTCGACCTGTTGCTCGGCGACGTCGATCTGCAGGTCGAGGCGGGACCCGAGGACATTGACGACCTGCTCACGTGGCTGTCCGGCTTCGACGAGGACAGCCTGCTCGAACTCGACTACGGGCGGTTGGCCGCGGACATCCCCGCGCCGCGGGACCACGCCTGCGAGGACCTGTGGCGTGCGGTCGACGCCTTCCGTGCCGGCGACCTGTTCGAGGCAGCGGTCGCCTACGGGGTCGCCCGGACGTGTTGGACGGGGCTTCGGGAGCGCGCCACGTCGTCGTGAGGTCCATCACGCGTCGGGGTGTGACCCGAACAGTCCATTTCGGACGAACCGTGCGGTTCGACCTGTCGGCAGGTCCGGCGCAAACCCTGCCCATCCCATGGTCGCGGCGCCGCGGATCCCCAATACTGCAGACGACGACGAGGGGCGCGGGCGGGAAACCGGTGCGCCAGGGAGACAAACGGATGCAGTACCGGCAGAGTGAGCGCGCGGAGTTCGGTGGCGGCACGACAGCGCCCGAACGGCACGACGTGGAACTTCTGACCCCTGGGGAGGTCGCTCGACTGTTCGGCGTCGACCCCAAGACGGTGACGAGGTGGGCCGGCGCGGGCAAGCTCACCGCGTTGCGCACGCTGGGTGGCCACCGCCGATACCGGTCGACGGAGGTCTTCGCGCTGCTCGAGCGCACCGACCCGAACCGCGACGGCAGGTCGCGTGTCGAGGGTGTCGCGACCTGGGGCGCGTGACCGCGAGGGAATTCCCTTCACATGACTGGCGGTGCGCGCTAGTGTCGTTGAGCCCACCGATGTACCGGGGCATGACGCACGAAGGGGCGCTCGTATGAAGCGTGCATTGTCTGTGGCCGCGACCGCGGTGCTCGTTCTCCTGCTCACGCCTGTCACGGCCATGGCTGCCGACGGCACGATCCGCGGCACCGTGACCAGATCGGGTGGGCCGGTGGCCAACGCCTGCGTCGACGTCCATGTGGCGGGCGACTCGGTCGGCCGCACGATCGTGACGGCCAACAGCGCCGGCTTCTACACGGTCGACGTCCCGGCGGGCCAGTACGTCCTGCGCTTCAGCGACTGCGCCGCAGGCGACTACGCCCAGGAGTGGTTCAACGACGAGTACTCCTTCTCCGATGCCGACGTCGTCACCGTCCCATCGGGTGGGTCGGTGACGGCCAACGCACAACTGGCCGCGGCGGCGGGGATCACGGGGCGGGTCGCTGCCCCGAACGGCACCGGCCTGACCGGCATGTGCGTCAGCGCCCAGGACCCGGAAGACCCGATGGTCCGCTCCGCGACCACGTCGGGGGCCAACGGCACATTCACCGTCGGGGGACTGCCGACGGGCACCTTCGTGGTCTCCGCGAAGGACTGCGCGAACAACCCGGCGACCAGGGCGACCTCGTGGTACAGCGGCTCGTCCACGCCAGCCCGTGGCGCCGACTCGGCGATGCGGATCGCCACGTCCACCGGGCAGACCGCGACCCTGACCGCGACCCTGCCGATGCCGGGGGCGGCGACCGTGTCCGGCACGCTCGTCGGCGCGCCGGCCGGCATCTGCGTCGTCGCGATCGACATGGACTCGAACACGTCCGCCGGGACCACGACCACGTCGGGCGGGGCATGGAGCATCTCCGGCCTGCTCCCCGGCAGTTGGATCATCAAGGTCTCCGACTGCCGCGACATCGCGGCGCAGAACAAGCTGGCGACGGGCTTCATCGGTGACGGTGGCCTGAGTCCGAGCCCGGCATCGGCCAAGGCCAACCCGCTCGAACTGGATCAGGGCGGCAACGCGACCGGTGTGGACACGATGCGCGCTGGTGGCGCCTTGACGGGCAAGTTGCGCACCGCCGAGAACTCCAGTGAGTTGCGCACACCCTCCTCCGGTGGCGACGCCATCGTTGGTGCTTGCGTCGGCGTGACCGCGCCCAACAGCCTCGAGATCATCCAGTCGGTGGTCACGAGCTCCAGCGGCGCCTCGTTCACTATCGGCGGCCTCGACCCCGCCCTCGACTACCGCGTGCTCGCCTTCAACTGTGGGAACAACACGAAGTTCGGGCTCGAGTGGCACGGCGACTCCCTACTGCTCGGTGACGCGGACGGCGTCGGCGTCACCGCAGGGAGCACGTTGGACATCGCCAACCTCGAGGTCGGCAACCTCGTGCGGCGGGCCGCCGGCCAGCACCGGCGCCTCACGGCCAACGCGCTCGCGCTGGGCGGGTGGACCTCGGCAACCAACGTCGTGCTCGCGAGCGAGGCGGTGTACGCCGATGCACTCGCCGGCGCGCCGTTCGCGTCCCTGGTCGATGCACCACTGCTCCTGGTGGACGGCTCCGGCCTGACTCCGGACGTCGCCGACACCATCAACAGGCTCGGCGCGACGAACGCGTGGATCCTCGGTGGGCACTCCACCATCACCCCGGCCATGGAGGGCCAGCTCGGCCAGCAGACCGGCGTGACGGCCGTCGGCCGCCTCGGTGGCGTCAACCGGTTCGAGACCGCACGCAAGATCGCGCTGCAGATGGAGCCGTTCGTCGACACGTCGCGTGCGTACGTCGTCGAGGGCGACCACGCACTCGATACGCGCGGTTGGCCGGACGCCATGTCGGTCGCCGGACTCGCCGCGTTCGAGCAGGTCCCGCTGCTGCTCGTGACCGCCGACCAGTACCCCGATTTCACCAAGCAGACGCTCGATGACCTCGGCGTCATGCATGTCGACATCGTCGGAGGTCCCGCCGCTGTCTCGGACGCGGTGAAGGACGCCATCGACGCCGACGTGGGGACCGTGAGCCGCATCTCGGGCGCCGACCGTTACGGGACGTCGATGGCCGTGGTGGACGCCGCCCTGGCCAGAGGTGCATGGAGCCGCACCGTGTGGATGGCCAGCGGCCTGAAGTTCCCCGACTCACTCGTCGGTGGCGCTGCGGTGGCTCGCGACGGCGGCATTCTCATGCTCGTCAACGGCAACGACAGTGCCCACTCGCCGGCAACCGAGGCGAAGCTGGTCGACCTCGCCATCGGCATCGACCGCGTCATCATCCTCGGTGGCGAGGCCACGATCAGCCAGACCACCGCGAACAAGATCGTCGACTTCGTGGACTGATCCGGCCCACGATCTACAGAAGATCGGTCAGGCGGTCGACGTCAACGTTGCCGCCTGACAGCACGATCCCGATCCGCAACCCTGCGACCGACCCGAGTCGGCCGGCCAGCACCGCGGCCAGCCCTGCGGCACCGGACGGTTCGACCAGCACCTTGCAGCGATGCAGCAGGAACCGCATGGCTGCCACGACCTCGTCGTCGGTGACGCCGACGACCTCGGCCCGATGCTGCAACAGCACGGCCAGGGGGATCGCCCCCACTCGCTCGGTCTGCTGTCCGTCGCAGATGGTGCGGACGACCGCGACCTCCATCTGGTGCCCTGTTGCCAGGGCATCGCGTGCCGCCCGTCGGTCGGCTGGTTCCGCACCGACCATTCTCGTGGCTCCACTGGCCGCCAGGCACGACCCTGCGAGCAGACCACCCCCACCGATCGGGGTGACGACGATGTCCAGGTCGCCGACGTCGTCGAGCAACTCGAGGACCGTCGTGCCCTGCCCAGCGATGATCGCCTTGTCGTCGAAGGGCGGGACGATCGTCGCGCCGGAGCCCAGGGCCAGTTGCTCCGCGAGCGCCCGGCGATCCTGCGTGTAGCGGTCGTAGGTCACGATCTCGGCGCCGTACCCCCGTGCGGCTGCGGTCTTCCCCTCAGGTGCGTCCGTCGGCATCAGCACGGTGCACCGCATCCCGGCCTCGGCGGCCGCCAGTGCCAGTGCCTGGCCGTGGTTGCCCGACGAGTACGTCGCGACGTGCGTCACGCCCCGTGCGCCCAGGATCGCGACCGCATTCGTCGCCCCGCGGATCTTGAAGGCCCCGCTGCGCTGCAGGTTCTCGGCCTTGAGGAACACCGTGGCCCCGACTTCCGCGTCGAGCGACCGACTCGTCAGCACCGGCGTTCGATGGACCCGGCCGACGATCCGGATCGCCGCCGCCTCGACATCCGTCCTGGTGAGGTTCAGTGGTCCAACTCGTCACGGATCGAGTCCGCGAACCCGCGGTCGAACATGGACACCAGGGCCCGCAGACGATGACGCTGCTCGTGTTCGGGAGACTGTGCCACCCAGGCGACTGCCACATCGTGGATCTGCTCGGTGGCGAGGTCGCGGATGTCAGGACGTTCGATGTAGCGGGCGAGGTCGATCAGGTCCGTCAACGCACGCAGGTGCGCCTCGCCGTTGCCGTCGATCCCGTCGGGGAGGTACGCCCGAAGCAGCAGTTCCGGGTCGTCGGGGTCGTCCTGCATGCACAGTTGCGCGGTGTGCATCGCCATGTTCAGCTGACGGTCGGCGTGCGCTTCACGCGTGAACGCGGCCAGCTGTGCGGCCCGCTCCGCCGATGGCTCCGCGTCGGTCAGCGACTTGAACTGCTTGCGCATCTCGCGGATGCGCTTGTCTGGTGTGACCGCTTTGAAGCGTGCATTGACCATCGCGTCCTCCGGTCGTCAGGCGTCGTCGAAGCGTCTGCGTCCCATGAACCCGACGGTGGCGTCGTGGTACCACGCCAGCGCAGGTTCGTTCTCGAGCCAGCAGGCGAGCACCACTTCGCCGTCGTGGTGCACGGGAAAGTCCAGCAGAAGAGGTGCATACCCCTTGACGTCCACACCGCGAGGGCCGAGTTGGTCCAGGAGTTGACTCATCCGGGCCTCGAGCGCCTTGATGTCGGCGACCACGACGTCCATGCCAGCGTTGTGGTCTCGCGCGAGGTTTGCGAGGTCGGCTCGGATGTCGACGATCCGCTCGAGGTCGGGACGCAGTTCTTCCAACAGGGTGCGGGCCTGTTCCAGCGTGAAGGTGCGGTCCACGGGGTGCCTCCTCCGCCACCACGGTAGTGCGATCGGACCGGGTGCACCCGTGACACGGGATGGTTACCGTACGAGCGACCGAAGGAGCCCCGGTGAGCGAGACGCGTGAGCATGCCGCCACGGAACAGCCCATCATCACGGATGGGCTGCCTGCCCAGTACCCGGACGTCGACGCGACCGAAACCCAGGAGTGGATCGAGTCGTTCGACGCGATCGTCGACGAGCGCGGCCAGGCACGCGGGCGGTTCCTCCTGCTCAAGATGCTGGAGCGCGCGCGACAGCGCAACATCGGCGTCCCTTCGCTGACCACGACCGACTACGTCAACACGATCCCGCCAGAACGCGAACCCCCGTTCCCCGGAGACGAGGAACTCGAACGGCGCATTCGGGCCTTCGTCCGCTGGAACGCGGCGGTGATGGTCCACCGTGCCAACGTCCTGCACGGCGTCGGCGGCCACATCGGCACGTACGCGTCGGCGGCCACGCTGTACGAGGTGGGCTTCAACTGGTTCTTCCGCGGCAAGGACCACGAAGGCGGCGGCGACCAGATCTTCTTCCAGGGCCACGCATCGCCGGGTGTGTACGCCCGCTCGTTCCTCGAGGGACGCCTCACGGAGGAGAGGCTGGACACGTTCCGCCGTGAGGTCGAACCTGGCGGCCTGTCGTCGTACCCGCACCCGCGGCTCATGCCGGACTTCTGGGAGTTCCCCACGGTCTCGATGGGGTTCGCCGGGTTGCACTCGATCTACCAGGCCAGGTTCAACCGTTACCTCCACAACCGAGGGATCGCGGACACCTCCGACCGACGCGTGTGGGCGTACCTCGGCGACGGCGAGACCGCGGAACCCGAGAGCCTTGGCGCCCTGAACGTGGCCGCGCGCGAGGGTCTGGACAACCTGGTGTGGATCGTCAACTGCAACCTCCAGCAACTCGACGGGCCGGTCCGGGGCAACGGCAAGATCATCCAGGAGCTCGAAGGCATCTTCCGCGGAAACGGCTGGCACGTCATCAAGGTCGTCTGGGGCCGCGAATGGGACGAACTGCTGGCCAGGGACGTCGACGGCGTGCTGGTGAACCGCATGAACGAGGTGCCGGACGGGCAGTTCCAGACCTACACGATCAAGCCCGGTTCCTACATCCGCGAGGACTTCTTCGGGACGGACCCGCGGCTGAAGCAGCTGGTCGAGCACCTGAGTGACGAACAGATCGAGCGGCTCCCTCGGGGCGGGCACGACTTCGCCAAGGTCTTCGCGGCCTACCGGGCGGCGACCCGCCTGCACGGGGCGCCAACGGTGATCCTCGCCCAGACGATCAAGGGCTGGACGCTCGGCCCAGACTTCGAGGCGCGCAACGCCGTGCACCAGATGAAGAAGTTGACGGCATCGTCGCTGAAGACCTTCCGGGACCGCCTGCAACTGAACATCCCCGACAGCGCCCTCGAGGACGACCTGCCGCCGTACGTCAACCCCGGCGAGGGCAGTCCTGAGATCGAGTACCTGCACGAACGGCGGCGCGAACTCGGCGGTTTCGTCCCGCACCGGCGCAGGACGTTCACATTCCCGGCGCTGCCCGACGCGAAAGCCTACGAGGAGTTGAAGCGTGGCTCCGGCAACCAGGAGATCGCGACGACGATGGCGTTCGTCCGACTGCTGAAGGACCTGATGAAGTCGGACGGAATCGGCGAGCGGATCGTGCCGATCATCCCCGACGAGGCGCGCACGTTCGGCCTCGACTCGCTGTTCCCGACCAAGAAGCTGTACGACCCGCACGGTCAGAACTACGAGTCCGTGGACTCAGACCTGCTGCTGTCGTACAAGACTGCGGTCGACGGGCAGATCCTCCACGAGGGCATCACCGAAGCCGGTTCCATGGGGTCGTTCCATGCGGCCGGGACGTCGTATGCGACGCACGGCGAGCCGATGATCCCGGTCTACATGTTCTACTCGATGTTCGGGTTCCAACGGACCGCCGACTCGATCTGGTCGGCAGCCGACCAGCGCAGTCGCGGGTTCCTGATCGGTGCGACCGCCGGTGGCACGACGCTGAACGGCGAGGGTCTGCAGCACCAGGACCGCGCCTCGCATCTGATGGCGCTGTCCAATCCGGCGATCGAGGCATACGACCCATCCTTCGCCTTCGAGATCTCGGTCGTCGTCGAGGACGGGCTGCGGCGCATGTTCACCGACGAGGTCCGCGAGGGCGGCGAGGACGTCATCTACTACCTCACCGTCTACAACGAGCCGCGTTCGCAGCCGGCCATGCCTGACGACCTCGACCCGGCCGACGTCATCCGCGGGATCTACCGGTTCCGCCCGGGCGAAGCGGGCGACCACGAGGCCCACATCCTGTCGTCGGGAACGATCATCTACGAGGCCCTGCGTGCCCAGGAACTGCTCGCGGAGGACTGGAACGTGAAGGCGGACGTCTGGTCGACGCCGGGATGGAACCGGCTGCTGCGCGACGGCGCACAGACCGAGTCGTTCAACCGGACGCACCCCGGCGAGGAGCCGCGCGTCCCGATGGTCACCCAGGCCCTCGATGACACGTCCGGGGTCTACGTCGCGGTGTCCGACTGGATGCGGGCGACACCCTTCGAACTGGCCGACTGGATTCCGGGGCCGTACGCCGTGCTCGGCACGGACGGGTTCGGACGATCCGACACTCGCGAAATGTTGCGGCGGTTCCACCGCATCGACGCCGCGTCGGTCACCTACTGCGTGCTGGCCGAACTGGTGAAACTCGGGTCGGTGGACGCCGACGTGCTTACGAAGGCCATCGATCGCTACGACCTCGACTGGAACATCTGGCCCTACACGGGCGCGGACGGTTCCGGAGACGTGACCGAGTAGGTGGTTTCCGACGGGGACGGGAGCTTGGGGGCCGTGATCCCCCTGCTCGCCCACGTCCAGGAGGGGATCTACTTCCGCAGCGCGGATGCGGCCACCGAGTACCAATTCCTCAACGCTGCTGGCGAGCAACTGCTCGGATGCAGGGTCGAGGAACTGCGAGCCGACCCGGACCTGCTGCTGACCCGCGTGCATCCCGACGACCGCGACGCGTTCGAGTCGTCGCGCTCGGAGCCTGGCCGGGCCGCGTGGCCCATAGAGCTCCGGTACCGGCATCGGGACGGCGCCTACGTCACGTTGTCGCTGCGCGAGATCGTCCTGCGCGACGACGGCCGCGCGGTCGGCGTTGCAGGGATGTTTTTCAGCGCCGAGGGGGCCGGTCAGGACGAGAATGCACTGCGCCGCGCACTGGCCCGCGAACAGTCGATCTCGGACCGCTTTCGCCGCCTCGACGAGATGCGTCAGGGGTTCTTGCGTGCGATCTCGCATGAGCTGCGCACCCCGTTGACCGCGGTGCTCGGGTACGCCGACACGTTGCGGACGCACCGCGACCAACTGGGGAGCGAGACGATCGACAAGGTGATCGACCGGATCATGGGCAACGCCGAGCGGCTGCGGATCCTCCTCGACGACCTCCTCGACATCGATCGGATGAGTCGGGGCACACTCGAGCTGGCCACCGAACCCGTCGAGCTCGATCAGGTCGTCATCCGGGCCATCGAGAGCCAGCCGGCAGGGACTGTCCGGATGGCGAGCGAGTCGGTGACGGTCGAGGTCGAACCCGCCAAGATCGAACGGGTGGTGGACAACCTCGTCCACAACGGACTCAAGCACGGTGGGCCGGGCGTGACCGTCTGGGTGACGATCACCCAGGACGCCGACTGGGCGCTCCTGACGATCGAGGACGACGGCGTCGGATTCGACGACGCCGTCCTCGAGCGGGCCTTCGACGCCTTCGAGCAGGGCGACGCCACCAGGACGATGTCTTCCCCTGGGGCGGGTCTCGGGCTGACCTACGTGTACGAGATCGTCGCCCTGCACGGGGGGACCGTCGACGTGTCCAACGCGCCGACCGGCGGGGGGCGCATCGTGATCCGACTTCCTCGCGTCAAGCAGTGACGAGGTCGCGGGGGACCTCGGTGGCGTCGGCCACCCCGCACAGGGTCAGCGTCCGCTGGACGCCATCCCGAAGGTCGTCGAGGACCTGCCGCACGCCGGTCTCGCCGTCGGTGGCGAGTCCCCACAGGATCGGCCTGCCGACGAGCACGGCGCGTGCCCCGAGCGCGAGGGCCTTCACGACGTCGGTCCCGTGGCGGATTCCGCCGTCGACATAGACCTCCGCGCGGCCGTCCACCGCCGCCACGACCTCGTCGAGGACCTCAGCCGTACAGACGGCGGCGTCGCACTGGCGTCCACCGTGGTTGGACACCACCACGGCGTCCGCGCCGGCGTCGATGCATGCGGCGGCGTCGTCGCCACGGTGCACGCCCTTGACGACCAGCGGTAGCCCGGCCCGATCCCTGATCCATGCCAGGTCGTCGAACGTCAGCGTCTTGTCGACGGTGCGGAACAGCGCCGCGAGACCCGAGCCGTCCACATTCGGGAGATGGCGTCTCAGGTTGGCCATCGACAGGCCGTCGGGAAGCGTGAACCGGTTGTGCTCGTCGTCCGGGCGGTAGCCGAGGACCGGCGCGTCGACGGTCAGCACGATCGCTCGGTAACCCGACCCGCGCGCCCGATCCATGAGGTCGCCTGCGATCTCGCGGTCGTCGAAGATGTACAGCTGGAACCAGCGCGGCGCATCAGGGACCGCAGCGGCGACGTCGTCGAGTGAGGTGGTGGCCAGCGTGGAGACCACCATCAGCGTCCCCGTGGCGGCCGCCGCGCGTGCCGTGGCGACCTCGCCGTCGGGGTGGGCCAGTCGGTGGTACGCGGTCGGTGCGACCAGCACCGGCGAGGACACCGGCGTTCCGAGCACGGTGGTCGCCGTGGACACTGCACTGACGTCGCGGAGGACCCGAGGGCGGAGCCGGAACCGCGACCAGCCCTGCAGGTTGGCCGCGAGCGTCGCCTGGGTCTCGGCCCCACCGGCATAGTAGTCGTAGGCCATCGGTGACAGCCGATCGCGGGCGACCTGTTCGCGAGGGTCGAGGCTTGGCTCTTGCATACGCACTCCGTCCGGCCAAGGCTGAACCTATCGGCATCGTTTCCCTGGCCGACGATCACATCGACGTAGTCTGTGGGGATCGAGGAGGCTTCCGTGGCTTGGACGCGACGCCAGTTCATGCGCCGTTCGGCGGCGTTGACCGCAGCGACGTGGGGGATGGCCGCCCGCCCAGGATGGGCCTGTGCCATGCGGCAGACGATGGCGCTGGCCGTCGACCCGAACCTGACGACGCTGGCCGGCACGTTCGCACGTTCCGCGGATGGGCTGTATGCGCCCCTCACGGTGGCGCCCGGCTGGCCCATCGAGGTGCGTGGCGATCTCGCCGAGCCCAAGAGCGGACGGGAGGATCGCCGTGAGGCGCTGGCATCGATCGTCCACCTCACGGACATCCACGTCGTCGACGCCCAGTCGCCGGCGCGTGTCGAGTTCCTCGATCGCGATTCCAACCCGCCGCAGGACCCCATCCCGTTCTCCAGCGCATGGCGACCGCAGGAGACACTCTGCGGCCACATCTCCGACGCGATGATCCAACAGGTCAACGCCATCGCCGAGGGGCCGATCACCGGGCGGGCGTTCGACTGCGCCGTGTCGACCGGCGACAACACCGACAACCAGCAGAAGAACGAACTCGACTGGTTCATCGCCCTGCTCGACGGCAACCCGCTGGTGGTCAACAGCGGCGACGCGACACGGTACGAGGGCGTCCAGGACACCGACACCCTCACCTACGACGAGCACTACTGGCATCCCGACGAGGTCGGTCACCCCGTCACGGCCGAACCGGACCAGTACAAGCGCTTCTTCGGTTTCCCGTCCTTCCCCGGCCTGCTCGAGTCAGCGATCGTCCCGTTCACGGCAACCGGTCTGAACGTGCCGTGGTACTCGAGCTACGGCAACCACGACGGCTTGTTGCAGGGCAACGCCCCGTCCAACCCGGCGTTCGAGGGCATCGCGACCGGACCGGTCAAGGTCACGAGTCGGCCAGCCGGGTTCACGAGCGCCGACTTCATCAACGGACTCAGCAACCAGGACCCGACCGTCCTCGCCGCCTTCGCGACGGCACCGGGTCGTCCGGTGACCGCCGACTCGGAACGCACGATCATCCCACCCAGTGCGTACGTGCAGGCCCACCTCGACTCGACGACCTCGCCCAACGGGCACGGCTACACCGACGAGAACGTCGAGACCGGGATCCTGTACTTCACGTTCGACATCACGGACGAGGTCATGGGCATCAGCCTCGACACCGTCAACCGCGGCGGGTACGCCGACGGGTCGCTCGACTCCGCGCAGGTCGTCTGGCTCGAGGAGCGACTGACGGAGGTGCACAGCCGCTATTACGACGGGGCAGGTACGGAGGTCACGACCAGCAACGCCGACCGTCTCGTCGTGCTGTTCAGCCATCACAACCTCGGCACGATGAACAACCCGGTGCCGGCAGGACCCGAAGACATCCGGGTCATGGGTCCGGAGGTCGAGGCGCTGGTGCACCGGTTCCCGAACGTCGTGCTGTGGGTCAACGGTCACTCGCACGTGAACCGCGTGTGGGCACGTCCTGACACCAGCGGCCTCACCGGCGGGTTCTGGGAGGTCAACACCGCCGCCCACATCGACGCGCCCCAGCACGCCCGGCTCGTCGAGATCGTCGACAACATGGACGGCACGCTGTCCATCTTCGGCACGCTGATAGACCACGCCGGCCCGGCGTCCGCGCCGGCAGGGTCCCAGTCCGTCCTCGATCTGGCGGCGATCGCCAGGGAGTTGTCGTTCAACGACCCCCAGACCAACGTCGCTGGAGCGATCGGTGAGGCCGGCGACCACAACGTCGAACTGGTCATCGCCCGGCCGTACGACCGGACGCCGACCACTGCCGGTCCGGGAACGGGCGGCAGCGAGGAACCGGACCCGCCGGCCGCGCCGGACACACCGACCACGCCAGTCACCGGAGCAGGACGCGTACCGCTCGTCGCCGGGGCGGCAGCGATCGCCGCAGCCGCCGCCCTGAGGGCCCGCCAGCCCAACTGACCCGACCCGGAGAACGCGGGTGCGGGCCGTGCTCGTCCGCTGCGTGTGTCCCGCTGCGTGTGTTCCGCTGCGCGTGGGCTGGTGCAGTCCCTTCGCGACCCGGTCTGGTGTTGTCCGCTGCGCGTGGGCTGGTGCAGTCCCTTCGCGACCCGGCTTGGTGCTCGCCTCCCCTGTGGGGAGGCTGCGCTCCGCTTGAGGGTCGCTGCGGGACCACACCAGCCCGCGCTCCACTCGGTTCTCCGGGACCCACGTTCCGGGCCCGCGGGACCCGGTCTTGGCAGGTGGCGGGCATGCGGGCGCGAGCGTGCGATCGACGCAGGCCGGGTCGGTCGCACACTCGCGGGGCGGTTCGGTTCTGGCGGAGCGTGGGCCGGCGGTCAGCCGTCGGGCACGCCAGTCCATTGCTGGGGGGCGTCGGCGTCTGTGGGTGTAGGGGGTGGGGCGTTGGGGTCGCTGGTTCGCCAGGTCTTGCCGGTGTGGGTGGGGAGGTCGTCGAGTCGGGGCGGTCGTGGCTGGTAAGTCCAGGGGGGTTTGTCGATGACCATGCCTGATGGGGCGTGTTTCCATCTTCGCCAGCCGTCTTTGATGGTCTCTACGGTCCAGCCGTCGGTGTCCTTCAACCGGTGGTCGCCTCTGGCGAGAGGGCCGAGGTTGTCCAGGTTGGTGAGGCCGGTTGGCCAG
>Ga0326597_10000809_pt1 | contig 53526 bp, 66 predicted proteins | sample RVTome_12_FD_203789 | JGI IMG/M metagenome (GOLD analysis project Ga0326597, IMG submission 203789) | Soil microbial communities from uranium-contaminated site in the Upper Colorado River Basin, Wyoming, United States - RVT100D185 | ecosystem: Environmental > Terrestrial > Soil > Contaminated >... | reverse complement strand
CCTGACGATTGCATTGGTCTTGAGCTTGATGGAGAAGAGCCTTCTCTTATCTATATGGACCCTCCGTATGGGCCTAAGAGCGAAGATACTTATTACGGTGTCGGCGAAGATTCGCATGGCTATTTATTATACATGCACGACCGACTTGTTCATATGCAAGATATTTCAGGAGATTCCTATAACATCGTAGTTCATGTTGATTGGAAATATGTCCACAATCTCAAGGTCATGATGGATAGTATCTTCGGTCGTGAGAACTTCAAAAACGATATCATTTGGTGCTTCAGCAATCCATCAACTAACGAGAAATGGCTACCACGTAAGCATCAGAATCTTCTCTGGTACGGTGTTGGCGACAACGTGTTCAATCCTATCCGTATTTCTCACAAAACTAAGATGAACGTGGGAGGCAAGAATGCTTGGTCAAAAGAGAAGATACCATGGGAAGAATATGAGAAGAAAGGCAAGCTTCTTGAAGACTGGTGGACAGATATTCCAGCCTTGTGTCGAAATGAGCCAGAGAAAACAGGATATGCAACGCAGAAACCATTGGCATTGATGCGCCGTATCATTAGTTTGTGGAGCAACGAAGGCGATACTATCATCGACCCGTTTATGGGCAGCGGCTCGTTGCTTGAGGCGGGAGTTCGAATGGGTCGCAATGTCATTGGATGCGACATCAGTCCTGATGCGATAGAGACAGCTAATAAGAGAATCAAGAAAGCAAGCAAGGCGGATATCTTCGCCGGGGAGCAGTAATGATCAACAAGATTATGCACGAAGATGTTATTGATGGACTTAAAAAAATAGAAAACGATAGCGTAAGTCTTGTGTTCAGTTCTCCACCCTATAATATTGACATTAAGTATGGCAATCATGATGATGCAATGCCTTATTCTGACTATCTTAACTGGCTCAAACAGATATGGGCTGAATGTTATCGTGCGCTTCGTCCTGGTGGCCGTCTTGTTATTAACATAGATTCAATGGTCAACCATGAGGAAGACCGTTTTGCGAAGAAGGATGATGATACGGGCAAAGAATACTTCCGCCCTATCTATGCTGACCTATGCAAAATCAATGCAGATGTCGGATACAATTTTCGTTGCGATATAGCTTGGTATAAGCATCAGGTAGTCGGTCGTGCAACCGCATGGGGGAGTTGGATGTCGTGCCAAAATCCTATCGTTCGTCGCAATCATGAATATTTACTCGTTTGGAATAAGGGCCCCTGGTCTTTGCCTCCGATTGATCATAAGAGCGATTTGACTAAAGAAGAGTTTGAGCAGTGGACCATGAGCCATTGGTTTATACAGCCTGAAACCCGCAAGCTCGGCGGTCATCCTGTTCCCTTCCCAGAAGAATTAGCGAGGCGAGTCATCAAACTTTACTCATACCCAAATGATATTGTCGTTGATCCATTCTCAGGAACAGGAACTACTTGCAAAATGGCAAAGGTTTTGAACCGAAGGTATATCGGCATCGACAATCATCGTGCTTCTGTTGAATATTCGCGCAGGAGAATTAATGCTTCGGCGGAGTGTTTCTAATGGATTTTGAGATTCAGTTTACAGATGTGACTTTGCTTGAAGCAAATGGCGAGTATGATGATGTTGTGCGCATCATGTCAAAACCAGAAATAATTAACTTTGTAGAGACCCCGCCTGTCAAGGATTGGGTTCTTTCTTCTACGGTAACAATTCAACATATGTCAGGTTTTGCTGTTATTAGGGCTGATTTTTATTATAATGGCAAGATTGTTATAACAGATTACACACCGAGTATTCGTGATGCGTTTAATCCTGATATCCGTTGTTTAAAGTTTTGGGCGGGACAGTCTGGATGGGATAGCATCGAGCCTACACAGTCTGTAATCGATAGCATGAAGGATTTTTGGAAGAATCAATGGGATACATATGTGATCGATTCTTCAATTTTTGACGAGCAATATGGCCCCAAGAAAGACATGATTTTTTCGGATGATGAAATAGATTCATGAAACAGACCTCAAAATGTCGAAATTGCAGTGCTGAGGTTTCTCATTTTGGAGACTTATTTGGCATTTTCTGTGTTGTTTGCGGGTATTATGAGCCCTCCTTGAAGCATAGAAAATTGATTGATGACTTAGAGAAGAGACATGAAGATGCTCAAAATCAACTTAGAGCATACTTGAAGAAAAAGATGGAGGATAGCAATGCCAATACGACATAATACGAAAAGCCATGATTTTGCGTGGGACTTTGAAGACTTAAGCGGCAACACAGGTGACGTTATATTTATGAGGTACCATGAGACAGACGATGGAGTTCCTAGTTTGTCTATTCTGGAATCACAAGATGGTCCTGAAATTCTGACGTTGCCAGTAGACCTATTCCGAGACGCGGTTACCGAGGTAGACCGTTACGAATCTATCATTGGAATGTTGTCAGGTAAAACATCTGCTGCGAAGGCTACTCAAATTGTTACATCGCCTATGCCTAATAACGGGTTAAAACTCCCAACTATCGGTGGCAAAATGGTCAAGACAGGACAACAGTCTATAACTCAACAAGAAACAGAGACAAAGAGCCCACAAGCAAACCCTCGTGATCCTGCGATGATTCTTGATTCGCAAGAACCCATGGTTTCGTTTTTACCTGGTGAAGCTTCTCGCAACCGGCCAAATGTTGATCCTGAAACAAAGAATGAGATTTTATCTACGAGAGGTTCCACGCCAGAAGAAAGGGCAGCGCTTCGTGAGCAACAGCGATCAACTGGCAGAAAATCGCTCAAGCGAGTAGACGGAGACAGTGAATGAGTCGCTATAAAACAAAACATATCCCATTGGATAAGCTGCCTGTTTCTGTTAATGGAGTGGCTGAACCGTTGTGCGAATCTTGCGCGAACAGAGATTGTTCAAATCCAATTCGCCCCTGTAAAATTAGCGTCTTCGGGATAACAAAGGTTCGCAAGTGTTATGTATCCAACCAAGCTCCTAGCTTTGTTATTCAATGTGAAGGTTTTATACCTGATATATATAGCGATGAGGAAGATGAGGACTAAGAAAATTCCTACCTATATTTACAACTATATTGGACCTGATGGCGAGCCGACAGGAGAGCAGTTTGAAGTTTTTCAGAAAATGACTGACGATGCCTATGCAGAGCATCCTGAGACAGGTCAACCATGTAAGCGAGCAATCATTTGTCCTAATGTTAGACACAACGGTCCCGCATGGGATTGGTGCGAGGCGACTAGACGATATATCAACAAGTCTAAACCTAAGTATATTCGAGATGATAAGGCGGGCATTCGAAAACGATTCCCCAAAGGTGGAGTATGAAAGAAGAGCAGACTCAAATTTTGAGAAAAGCTATACTCGAAGCCTTTATAGCCGATGATTCAAGCGATATATCTTGGCTCATGGTTCTATCCTTGAGTGGAAATGTCGTAACAGATAATAGTATCATCAACTGTCTTGATATATCGGTTGATGATCTTACTTCATTAATGTGCGATTTGTTTGAACGAGACTATTCTATGTGGCAGCAAGAGATATCTGAAACTAGATATTTTGAGCCACATCGAGCCCCTAAATCGCAGGGTCGATTTCGTGGAGCGGATGGTGGTATGCATGTCCGCGAAGAAGTTCGCAAATCTTATTCATTTGATTTGGACAGGTCTGAAATTAGTCGTCGTAAAATTGACCATAGCATTCAACTTCGTCATCGTGGCGGTACGGAAGAAGAGCTTCAAAGAGAGAGAGTTCAAGCCGAGAAACCAATAGCGATACGCCTAGGCGAGGGGGAAAAAGGCAAGACTGTTTATATAGAAGACGATAATGACGTATCACGGGATAATCCAATCGAGGTAGACCTTGAAGAAAATACAGGAAAAAGACAAACGCCCTTCATACCGGACGGCTCCGTTTGAGTCTTCTGAGGCTTCTCAGCAGGCTAGAGATTATTTGCTCGATAACTTCAAGTTAGGTTGGTTGTTTTCTGCTGACCAGCTAAAAAGCATATCGCCCAACTCTGTAGCCTGGCTGGCCGTTATTGGGTCTCCTGAAATAGATGAGCTTTTAAAAGATGACAACGGAGCTTGGGCGCATAATCTCGTGGAGTATATCAAAACAGAAGAGCCTCTTCCAAAAGACGAAATAAACGATTACGTAAATAACATCTCAGGCACTATTGCTGAACGATTTGATCCCGAAAGGTTATTGTCTGACAGTTTTGATAAGGTTCGCAAGCAGAATAAGCAAAAACAGAGAACGACGAGTAAGAGCCATCGCAGTAAGATAATTCCATGCAGTTGATTTGTAAACAGGTTGTCGTTCATACCTTGGATAGCGAAGATATTCGCGACAAGGACCGTATTCGTGCGGTCTTGTTGTGCTTTAAGAAGCAGCGGATGGAGATATCAGCAACGCTTAGACGGTTTGGCTCAAGTCAGAGGTATAAGATGATTCGCATACTCAAAGTGGATGAGTATACCTGCGACCTTGTATCAGCAGATTCAGACCATACCATGACGATGCGTGCTGTACCATTTGGCGATATACTTGAAATGGCTGTAACTATTCGTGACCCAATTGCTCCTTATGAACTAGAAACTTTGTCTATGGATGATATCTTCGACTTCGAAAGTGAAATGCCAACTTCTGATGCTTCGACTGACGATAAATAGGCATGAAAGCACGCAAGATTACTAACGCCGATTTTGTTCACCTGCATAATCATACTGAGTATTCATCTTTTGATGGATTGAACAAGGTTAGCGAGTTCCCCAAGGCCGCAGCCGAGAAGGGCTTCAAAGCTCTAGCGATGACCGACCACGGCAATATCGGCGGCGCTTTCAAGTTTATGCGACAGTGTGTTGAAGTAGGCATTAAGCCAATTATAGGTTCAGAATTCTATTTATCTAAAGATAGACATGTCCACTTCACGACCAAAAAAGATAGCAGAGGCAGAGTTCTCGAAGAGGGTCAAACAGATGGTCGCAAGGGTAATCGCCATCTTGTTCTTATTGCAAAGAACTGGAAAGGCTATCAGAACCTCTGTAGATTGTCTCAGGCGTCTTGGGTCGAAGGGTACTACCGTGACCCTCGTATTGACCTTGATTTGCTTTATGACCATTCTGAGGGCCTTATATGCTCGTCTGCGTGCTTTTATGGACATCAGTTGGTTTCAACTGGTCGAGGATTAGTAAGAATAGATAAACTTAATTTGTCTGATGTTATCTATTCACTCAATGGAAAGGCAACAAAACCATCAAGTTTAACGACCAGATATTTTAGCGGCAAAATGTACCAAATTGAAAGTAAAGGTCACTTTGGAAATATAAACTGTACTGAAGATCATCAGATATATGTTTGGAATAACGAAGAAAACCGTTTTGAATGGACTAGATCTGAACATCTAGATCAAAATAAACACAGATTAACTACATCTTGCCCTGTTCTTCCTATTGAATATTCAAAAGTAAATCTTTGGAACATGGTAGATACTAATTTTTCCACAAAGACTAGAAAATTCCATAATATACATCAGAATGAATTGTATATTGACGATGAACTTTGTTATTTATTTGGTCTTTATATTGCTGAAGGTGGCATGAGCAAGTTTGGTGGTAAAGTCTCCTGGACTTTTCACATTAAGGAAATGAATTTAGCAAATGATGTGGCTCACATTATAAAGAAGAAATTTGGTTTGGAATCAATTATAAGACAACGACCTGAAAACACACGAGTTGATGTAGAAGTTATTAGTGAAGAAGTACGACGATTGATTGAGACTTTTTGTGGTCGCAGGTCAACAGGAAAGTTCGTTCATTCATATCTAAGATCTCTTCCTCGTAGTATGATTGAGCAAATACTGAGGGGGGCTTTTTTAGGAGATGGTAGTTATGAAATTAGAAAAACAGCAATAGGTAATGATACGAGTAAATTTACATATGCTTCTGTTTCCCGTAGTCTTATTGACCATATTCGGCAGATGTCGCTGTCTCTTGGCTTTATAGTTTCTTGCACAAGCAATCCTCCTGAACGGGTAGATAAGAACAACGTCCGACACAGGAAAAGTTATTACCTATATGCATATGGAGATCATGGAGATTTTTGTAAATCATTGATGAATAATTGTCCTAATTATTCGATTCTTAGCAATAACAATTTTAATAAAACATACTCGATAAAAATGGATCATTTAGGCAATAATTTTCTCATTCTTCCTATTAAATCTATTCAGTATAAAACAGTCGAATCCTTAAAAGTATTCTGCCTATATGAAGAGACTACGAATGCTTTTCATGCTGATGGATTTGTTGTTCACAACTGTCTTTCATCTGTTATCAATGCAAACCTGCTCCATGGTCGATATGATCAAGCAAAAAAGGCAGGCACCATACTCAAAGACATCTTCAAGGATGACTTCTATCTTGAAGTTATGTATCATGGCATCGATGCCGAGGGTGCAATCGTCCCCGATGTTATCAAGCTCAGCGAAGAGCTTGGTTGCAAATGTATATGTACCAACGATTGTCACTATTGCGAAAAATGTCAAGGCAAATCACAGGAGCTTCTGATGGCAATGTCTACGTCGAGATGCTTGACAGACCCAAAGCATATTCATTTTCCGCACGACGAGTTCTATCTAAAATCTGCGCAAGAGATGGCAAAGGTATTCGGTACGAAGCCTGAGTTGTTGCTGAATACAAACCTCGTAGCAGATAAGATAGATACAAATGACATTATGGATAATCTGACAGGCAAGATGCGTCTGCCGCGATTCAATATACCTGAAGGTTTCAAGACTCCTTACGACTATCTTGAGAAGCTAGCGATCGATGGATTGAAAGCGTTGGGTTGGGACAACAGTCAAAAACACGTTGAACGGCTTCAGATGGAGTTAAACGATGTTCGTATCGTTTGGGAGAATAACCGTTACGACTTCGCGACATACTTCTTGATTGTCCGTGATTATATTCGAGCGTCACAAGAGCGAGGTATTTTGACTGGTTGTGGGCGAGGTTCAGGTTTCGGTAGTGTTCTTCTGAGATGTCTTGGTATTACGTACGGACCAGACCCGCTTGCATATGGTTTGTTGTGGGAACGATTTTTGGGATTTGACTCGAAATACTTCGTATCCGAGCGAGATTTTGGTATCGACGATGAAGTAGAAGCTAAAAATGCTGTTTTAGATGTAAATAATAGCATTTTTGATGACGACAGAGATGTAGAAGACGACCTGGGTGGCGTAGACAGATATTGAAAACATTACGAAATAGAAAGGATTCTCTCATAGCAGATTGAACCTAAAAGGGACAAAACCTTTTTAGGAGATTGCTATGAAGACAAAATGTAATTATTGTAAGACAGAATTCAATCAAAAACTAAGCAGGCTGAAGAGAAATAAGAACAATTTTTGCTGTAAGAAGTGTGCTGATTTATATAAAGGTTCTCTAGATAGAAAATGTCAAACTTGCGGCAAATATTTTAAGTGCGGGTCTCAAAGAGTAAAGAATGGTGGAGGAAAATATTGCTCTAAAGAATGCAAAACAGAAGCATCCAAAAATGCTGAAGTTAAAGAGTGTTTTAATTGCGGAGAGAAGGTTACTAGAATCAGGTCAGAAATTGACTCAAATAGAAGCGGTAGATTTTATTGTTCAGCAAAATGCAAAGCAGAAGTGGTTACAAACAGGGTCAAAGTCGGATGCATTGTTTGCGGTAAAGAATTTGAAAAATCCAAAGCGGATTCATTGAGACATCCCAATCATTGTTGTTCTGTAAAATGTAGAAATGCGTATAATAGAAATTCTGCTTGCCTGCCGTGTGGATATTGCGGAAATATGATAGAAAGACCTAAAAGTATATTGATCGGAAAAGAAAATATATTCTGTTCGAAAGCATGTTTTGATAAAAGTCAACAAACTCAAGTTCAGGTTTCGTGCAAAACTTGTGGTAAAATATTTATGAAACATCAATGCTATATCAAAAGGTCTGATCATGATTTTTGTAGCGTAGAATGTTTTGCTAAACATCCTGTTAGAGAATCTAAAGCTGAAAAGATATTTGTAAGAATGCTTCAAGATAAACAAATATCATTTATCCGCAACGACAGGCACGTTCTTCGGCCTCTTGAGATTGATTTTTATTTTCCTGAATTTGATTTAGCTGTGGAGATCAATGGTCCACAACATTATCAACCAATCTACGGGAAAGATGTTCTTGAGAAGCAGAAGAGCAGGGACCGTAAGAAACGACGTATTTGTGTAAAAAAGGGTATTCGATTTAAGAGTATAAGTTGTTGCTGCTCAGAGGAGCAGTTTAAGAAAAGACTTTCTAGAGTTGTTGGAGAATTATATGGGAAATAGAAAAACAGAAAAAATTGATCTGTCCATGAAGCTTGATCAATTACTTCGCAGGGCCGTAATATTTGCTACTGATTATAGCGATGAAGATATGGATAGATTTGCTAGACTTGAACTTTTAGGTTATGAAAAAGAAGATAGTCTTCCAGATTATCGCAAGAGATTTAGTTGCTTTTTAGGGTATATTTGGCTGGGCGTTGAGCCTTGTGGATTAGGCCAAGTTGTTTATAATACATCTTATAGGAAATATCAAGATATAGATGGTAAACGTGATTTTTTGTTTTCAATTGATTGCTGTTTGAATATAGGCCCCTATCTCGTAGAGAGCGTTGATGCAGAAATGAATAGGACAGTAAGAGAGAGTGTAGGGCACCCAGGGCTTGTTAAAGACGTAGGTTTTTGTTATGCAAAAAGTAGAATCATAAAGCTATTAAACAATGTAACACTTTGTGCTTACGATCATTTCTTTAGAGTAGCAAAAGAAAACCAGATTCAGTTATCATTTATCGGTTCGCCAAGCCCTTTTACTTTTATTCAGCAAATAAATTCAAATCAAGGCAACGTCATAAATCAAGAAAGGAATGACTAAGTGAAAATAGATCAACAAATAAATGGAAATCATGGTGACGTCATAAATCAAGATAATTCAAATCATGGTAATGTCATAAGTAATGATACTGTGTCATCAAACAAAAATAGCTTGTTTTTCATCTTAGCTGCTACTGCTTCTATTGCAGGCTTAGTCATAGCTGCAATCACGTTTGTATTGTAAATACTTCGTATCTGAGCGAGACTTTGGCATTGACGATGAAGATAAGATTGTTGAAATTGAGGTTGATGAAGAGATTGCGCGAGAAGTCGAAGATGACCTTGGTGGTGTGGATAGATACTAAGTTAGTAGGTAGATATGGAAATAGCAGAAATCAAACAATCTATACTATCCCTTGTGGCGAATAATGAAAATCTAAATAAGATCAAGGAAGAGCTTGATATAATGGCCTCAATAGAGGGTCTTGATGGTCGTCCGATTCTTTTTAAGTTCTATGATGTGTACAAGAAGCACGGGCACAAGAAAGGCGAAGAGAATAAAATCAATTCATGGACGGCTGTTGCTCTGGGTATGACTACTAGAGAGCCTGATGGCGAGTTTTTGCCTAAGCGTCGCGCATTCGCTCGTGCAGGTTTCCCCGATATTGATTCGGACTTTGACTACGCTCGTAGGCAAGAAGTTTATGACTATATCATTGATACATATGGACGTGAGAATGTCGGTAATATTGGGACATACGGCGCACTAAAAATGAAAAGCTTTCTTCGCCGTGCGTTCCGTGCGATTGACCCTGATGGTGTGTGGCAACCCACGTCGAAGGGTAAAGAACAATGGATAACCCATTCGCGTCTTAAAGGCGATGAGATTGTCAAGTCTCTACCCGCTCAGTTTGGCGCTGTTCTCAAGGTTAAACATAATGGAGAAGAGCATGCAATCAAGACCACAGAAGACGCATACAACTATTGCAGAAACTTTGCTAATTATATCGATAAATATCCTGACCTCCTCACTCACTCTAGGAATGTTGAGGGACTTCTCTCTACATTTGGAGTACACGCTGCCGGTATCGTTATATCTGATTGTCCTCTAGATGAAATCGCTCCGCTTCGACAGACGAGCATCATTAAAGATACGCTTGATGGCGGCGAAAAAGTCTTTGAGTATGCGACTCAGTTTGAGAATGCAGACCTTGAAGAGATGGGGCTAATTAAATTCGATATCCTTGCACTCAGCACGTTGACTGTTATGTCAAAGTGTATCCAGCTTATTGAGGAGAACTGCGGTTTCAAGCTCGATATTACAGAGATTCCGCTTGACGACGAGAGGACATTTGACCTATATAGACGGGGCAAGCTCGTTGGTGTTTTTCAGTGCGAAGAACCTGGTATGCAGCGGACGATGCAACAGATGGGTGTTGACCGCTTCGATGATATTATGGCGGGAGTGGCGCTATATCGTCCCGGCCCAATGGAGAGTATACCGAGTTATTGCGCACGTAAGCATGGTTCTGAGAAGGTCGAATATTTCCACGAATCTATCGAGCCATTCGTGAAGCCTTATTTGGAGAGAACTTATGGTCTGTTTGTTTACCAAGAACAGGTCATGCAGATTTGTAACTCGCTTGCAGGTTTTTCTATCTCTGATGGCTATGTTGTTATCAAGGCTATCGGCAAAAAGAAAGAGAAGCTGCTCGTCAAGTATCGCGCTCAGTTCATTGAAGGCTGCATAAATAAGGGTGTTGATAAAGCTATTGCCACAAATTATTGGGATAAGTTCATTACCCCATTTGCTTTATATGGTTTTAATGCATCGCATTCGGCATGTTACGGTTTTTTATCTTATCAAACAGCTTATCTCAAAGCAAACTTTCCGGAAGAGTTTATGACGGCCTATCTGAATGTCGAACTTGACCGTGCGAAGCATGAGAAAGTTCAGCATCTTGAACAAGAGTGCAAAGCTATGGGAATCGAGATACTTCGTCGAAGTATAAATAGCGCGAACTGGGATTATGAGATTGTTCAGAAAAAAGGCAACGGTGTTCAAGTTTCTCAGATTCAACCTGCGATTAGATGCAAGGCATTACCTTCAGCAGCAGCAAAGAACATCTTAGAAAACAGGCCTTATAAAGATATGCGAGACTTTGCATTCAGAACAGATTCAAAACAGGTTGATACAAAGGCAGTGGAAGCCCTCGCTTTGGCAAGTTTTTTTGCCCCGCATGGAAAAACAATTGACAACACGCCACCCTCAGAGCGTGTGAAGAAGTTCTCGATTCTTCGAGAAGATAGAAAGAAAGCCTCTCGAAAAGGGGTCGTTTCAGAAGACCTATTTGGTTAGGAGAAAACACGATGAGCAATAAAGAAGCAGCACCAAGACAGTCACGTATTCGTAAGTCGATTACCCGCAAATATAACTTGGGTAACTATGAGAACATTGATGTTGTTGTGGATCAGGAGCACACTATCGAGTGGTCTACTCTCGAAGAGTTCATGAAGAAGTCAGCAAATATTACAAAACTGGTAAACCGTGACTTTATGGATACCATTTCGCTCGTGGCTGAAGAACTGAGCCTCGAAGAGAAAAAAGCGTTTGTTAATGAATATGGTCCTGCCAAGTCAAATAGTGAACTGACTGAGAAGGAAACTGAATACGATTCGCTGGATTAATAAGGTAGATGCAGTATGTCCAAAAGCAAGGCGTTAGAAGCGTTAGACGATATATTTGGCGTTGTTCAAGATGGTAGTAACATCGTCAAGAAGGATAGCGAGGAATCACATGATTCTAGCTATGCAGATGCAGTCACAGAAGATGACGTGTCTTTTGAGGACAAGGCTGATATTGTCAAAAAAGCTATCGAGCCCTCTGGTGAGGTTCAGGTAGAATATGGCGATAAGCCAGATGATACCGATCAAGAACCTTCTTCAGAAAGCGAGGCCGACCATGAAAGACAAGCACCTTCCCAAGAAGAGAAATCAATCACTGTCGCCGAGGGCTCTGTTTCATCCGAAACCACTGAGCCCGCTCCAACTCAACAAGTGGAGCAAAGTCAAGAGGCCGAGAGTTCGGCAGATGAGTCCCGAGATGAGAAAGAGCATGATATGGAAGTTCGGCCCAACGATAGCGACGTATCGCCGCCTAAAGAGGAGGTAAAAGCCTATCCCAAAAAGAAACAGGTTATAGATGAGCTTGAATCGAATGGCTGGCTCGTGACTTGCCCTTCTCCGATGTGGCAGGAGTTTTACGACCGTAAAATTAATGCTCTTCAGCGATATGTTGCGGGTCGAGAAATACCGTTTAGCAAGTTCTATAAAGAGCTTAAGACCGCGTATGTTGATATCCGTGTCAGCATGAGCGACCACAACGCCATTGCTAGTAAGATGCAAGAAATTCAACAGTGTCGTGACCGTGTGACTCAGATTCGAGCACAGGTCAACTCACAATATTATCTGTGGAAACGACTTGTCCCGTTGTTTGAGGGTCTTGTTGCCATGGTTAAATATGAGAAACCCGCTGCTAGGCAAGAGGGCGTTATTTATGATCGTATGCATGATATGATAGAATATTTTAATAAACTAGAGACCATGCACGATACGAGCAAGGATATCCTTGCAAATCTTGATGCCGCTTATGACTCGCTTAGTAGGCAGGTCACAATGTCTATGCCTCAGAAGACAATTGAGCGTCACGATGGCGGTTCTGGTAGCGTCCAGAGCCCCAAATTATCTGACTTTGATTCTATCGAAAATAAGCCCCAAAAAAGAGTGAATACTTCATCATCAGAGGGCGATAAGTCGATAGATAAAAAGACAAATGGAGCAGTAGAAATAGACTGGTAAATCGAAGGATTTACACGATGAAATAAGTAGATGATTGGACAAAGACTTTTGTTCTCCTAAAACCACTGGTTCAAAGAGACACTGGTCACTGGCTTCAGCGATTCAAGGTGTTATTGTCTCGCTAAAAACACTGAAACGTTAGCACTGCCAACACTGAATATAAGGAGAAAAAGTTATGGCAAATGTAGTATCTTGGGGTGATCGTGAACAAAGTAGTAAGAAGGGCCGCAGCGGAAATGATTTCCTCCGTTTGAAGCCCGGCGAGTATCAGATTCGTTGCATTGGCCGTCCGGTCAAGTTTTACCGCTACTATGTGGACCAGCCTGCTGGCTCCGAGCGACCATTCCTATCCGCAATAACGTCGGACCCCGAAGAGTGCGTCATCCGTAATGTTTACAATCAAGAGCCTGCTTGTCGCTACGCTCTAAATGTAATCAACCGCGAATCTGACGAGCTTCAGATTCTTGAGATGCCTCAGACCATTTTCAATCAGATTGCTGATTGGGCTGGGGAGTGGGAGGTCGCTCCCGGCGGTCCAGAGGGTTGCGATTTTAAGATCAAAGTTCAGCGAGAAGGCAACAACCCTCGCAATACTAAGTACAAGGTAATCCCTCTCAAGCAAACTCCGTTCTCTGATAAGGAAGCAGAGTATCTAAAGGATGATGGGAAGGGACTACATCCCTTGCTCGATATTTTCCGCGCGACTCCGCAGGACAAGATCGAAGAGGCCCTTGGTCTCAAGGCTCCATCTGGCGATGGCGGCGGCAGTAGTGATGGTGGCTCGTCGAGCGAGACAGTATCCGCCGGTTCCGGCAAGGATGCGTCGGACGATGACTTCCCCTTCTAATCCTAATGGATAATTCAGAATGCTTTGAAGGGGCCGTGACCTAATCGGTCACGGCCCCTGTTTCTATACCTATGCAAGGAGAATTTTTGAGATGGCGAAAAATAAGAAAGCCGCTCTTCAAAACTTGAAGGGTTTTGAGTGGGGCGGATACGAAACTAAAACGCTGATTCCAACGGGTCATCCCGAGCTTGATTACTATATCGCTCGCGGTCTTATGGAGGACGAAGAGTTCGGTAAGTTTGATGAGACAAAGATTGGTGGCCTTCCTCTTGGTTGTATCTGTATGATCTATGGCGGTCCTGGCGGCGGCAAATCGTCTCTTGCTTATCGCATTTGTGGTTACGCTCAGCGAATGGGATTGACTCCTGTTTGGTTCGATGTTGAAAACTCATTCAGCGAAGGACTGTCGAAGATCAATGGTGTAGACCTCTCGAAGATTGGTCGCATGCGAATGTATGACAAAGATAATCCTGAAGATGTTTTCTACGCAGAGCAGATTTTGGATTCGGTTGCTGAGACTATTAAGGCTGGCGCTGATGTTATCGTAATTGATTCGATTGCTGCTCTTGTCACTAAAGCTGAGCTTGAGAACTCGGCTGAAAAGGACACAATGGCTTCGTTGGCTCGTGTTCTTGGTAAGACAATACCAGCAATCAACTCATTAGCTGCTGCAAATGATTGCTTGGTCATTGCTATCAATCAACTACGAGAGAAGCCAGGCGTGAGCTTTGGTAATCCCGAAGGGACTAAAGGCGGTAATACCCTTCGCCATCAATCCTCGATTATTCTGAAGGTCAACAAACTTAGCAGTAAAGATTCGTTGATGTATATTGAGGGCGATAACGGCGAAGATGAGCTTATCGCTGGCTCAGCAAATGTATGGATTGAGAAAAACCGTTTCTCGATGCCTCATAAGGCTGGCGTCAGTATGCCTGTTTATTACAAGCCATACTTTCCAGATATCGAAGAAGTTATCTTCAACACAGGACGACAGGTTCGTGTTATTAGTAAGCGAAAGAATGTATTTTCATGGGGAGACCTGAAGGTTGAAGGCCGTTCTGAGTTTATCGAAGCTTTGGCCGAGATGGAGAACATGGATAGCTTGATTGAGGAAATTAAAAAAGCTGCAAATGAACGCGGAACTCCTTTGCCTCCAGAAATTTTGAATATCGAGGCCCATCAGAAGTTTGAGAAGGGCTCATCTGACGATACCGCTGGGGAAACCGAAAAGCCAAAGCGCAAACGACGCACTAAGCGTAAAGCCGCAGAACCAGACAAGGAAGAAGGCATACCTATCATGGTCCCTGCTGAAGAACAACCTGATCTATGATCACGAAGTTCACCGAAGTAGAACGAGCCGAAATATGCGACCTGGCTCATGAGACTCTTTTCAAAGAGACTACCGAAGACACTCTGGAGGCGCTCAAATACCTCACAGATGTTCGCGGTATCTCATTAGAAGTCTTGAATAAGTTCAAGTTCGGTTATATCCCTAAACGTGTACCGCATGATTGGTCTGAAAGGATCATCATGCCGTTATATGACGCTCATAATAATCTTATTGTTCTAACGAGTAGAAAGTTTCGCACGATAGATCATAAGCAGCGACCACACCTTCATGAGCAGTTTGATAAGAAACGTTTTTTGTACGGTATTCAGGTCGCGAAGAGGAGCATCCTTAGCTGGAACGCAGTTGTTCTTGTCGAGGGACAGTTCGATACGTGTCGATTACATGCAAACGGTTTAATCAATACAGTAGGGGTTCTTGGCAGTGCTTTCACGTTTGACCACGTATGTCAGCTTAGAAGATATTGCTCCGACTTCTATCTTGCTTTCGATCGAGACAAGTCTGGATGGCAGAATATTATTCGTGCCATGAAAATGCATAATGAGAAAAGTCTTACAACTTTCGATGTTAATTTTATCCCTGTTAGATTGCCGCAAGGCATCAAGGATCCGGACGACTTCATAAACAACCATGGCGTGAAAGCTTTCAATCGTCTACTCAAAGAGTCGAAAGAGCTAGCCAGTAGTTATATAGAAAGAGAATGGCATGCCATTACCGCAGAAACAGCCGCCTGAAGTAGTAAACCTAATCAATCTCGTTAATACTCATTTGAAGTGGAAAAACCTCAATGGTCCACCGAGAGGTTACGAGGTCTATCATCCTTCTGCTTTTGGTAGCTGCTTGCGGCAGATGCAGTATCAGCGATACGCTGAGCATGGTCTTATCGAAGGCGAGCCTTCTCCACCAGACCCCCGCATGTGTCGAATCTGGGAAACGGGTCATATCATTCAGACTCGTTGGGAGCAATATTTCATTGATATGGGTGTTCTACGAGGCTATTGGAAGTGTCGCAACCCATTGTGTCGCGAATATAATGTCGCGGGCATGCATGTAGGAGAGCTTAAAGAGCAGCCAGACAAAGCGCCTCGCGTTCATGGTCGTGATAACAAGATTGGTATTTTTAAGCCAGAGAAATGCAACTGTGGCTCATGTGAGTTTGACTACCAAGAAATTTCAGTCGTTGACGAAGAGCTAAACTTCCATGGTCATGCAGACATTATTTTAGACTTCTCAAACTTTGATGCCTCTGTTTATAAGACAGGCAATGCTGTGCGCATGCTGTTCAAGGAAAATGAGCTACCACAAAAGCCAATCGTTGTGGATATGAAGACAATCAACTCATTCAAGTTTAGAAAGCTTGGCGCATTACCACACTTTCATTACCGAGTTCAGTTAACCATTTATACGCATATTCTTGATTTACAGTATGGTGTTCTGATTTATGAAAACAAAGACAACTGCGACACAAAGATATATCAGGTTCCTCGCAATGAGGCGATGTGGAAAAAGATTATCGAACAAGCCAATATTATGTCTGAAATGATAGTTGAAAAGAAGTTACCTCCCCCGCGACCAGTTTCTAAAGAATCGATGGACTGTGGTTATTGTGATTTCCGGTCGATATGTCACTCATCAGCCGCATGGAACGATCCCCATCTGCGTGAGAAAAGGAGGAAGTTCTACGGCGATTTCCGTTGAAGGAGAATGAGATGACACAGGCAAATGATGACCCCACTTTGCTGAAGGTTCGTGGAGAAAGCCGTTTTGGAGATTCCGAAGCAGATAGGGACGTTAGTCGTAAAGATTACGTCAAGAAGCTTGCAGGAGCTATTTTGACTGTAGTAGGAAAGCATGGTTCGGCAAAGCTTAAGGTAGTCGGCGCGCCCTCGCTCAGCAATGCAACGAAGGCAGCAATCATTGCTAAGGGCGAAGGTGCCAAGAAGGGTCTTGATCTGGTTATAGAGCCAAGTTTCGATAACGCAGAGTTTGATGGCAGTACGAAGACTGCTATCGTTTTGAAAGTAGTACCAAGATAAAGGAAGAAACAGATGTCGCACGAGTTTGATTACGATGAATACGAAACGTTAGCAAACGATAAAATCAAAGAGGTTCTCGCAGGTATAAGTCAGTTCGAGAATACTGCCGAACTTGAGGACGCTTTGCTTGAAATTCAGCGAGCAGAAGATGCCATTGCGCATGTTCGGGCTATTAAGCAGCGTCGTGCAGCTTTTTATGACGCTGAAATCAAAGAGAACCAGCAAAAAATTGACACGCTTCGCGATGCGGTTCTTGACTGCATGGACCGACGTGGCAAGAAGAGCTTGAAGTTTCCAGGTTTGGGTAACGCCAACATCCGCAACATCAAGGGTAAGTGGAATATCGCTGACGAGGAAGCCCTTGTTGAACATTTGAAGTCGCTCAATATGACTGACGAGGCTGGCGTTGAGCAGACGATCAAGATCAATAAGACCAAGTTGAACAAGGTTCTCAACGAGCTTGACCAGAATAATAACCTGGGCGATTTTGTTGAGCGAGAAGAGGACAAGCAATCTTTGACTGTTAAGTTTGAGTCAAAGGAAGAAGAGACTCCTGCTCCCGCTAAGACGGCCAAGACAACCAAGAAAGTCAAGACTATTGAGAATGAAGTAGAAACGCCCAGTAATGAGTTTGATAAGCTAGAGATATGAGTATCCCACAAGCCATTATTGATGACTTCTATGGCCTCAAAAAGTTTCCCTACTCGGACCTTTCTGAAGAAGAACTGAGAGACATGGAAGAGTGGCGTAGCCAGGTAGTAGATTTATTGTCTACTGTTACTGCTACTGCGGATACATGGAATATAATCTTGCCAGTTCTTGGATATGACCTTGAAGAGGCCAAAGAGATTGTAAGCAGTAAAAGTGATAAAGAACAACTGCCTAGCGCCTTACAATCGTGTTTTACATTGAAGCAGTTGACTAATCTGATAGGGAACGATGTACGGCTCTACTAAAGACAAACATAAGTTAGAGAACGCTCAAAAGTCTCTAGAGTATCTGTATAAAAAAATACCAGATACTAAGGGTTGTATGGAGTATATCAGTAAGCCCGCCAGTAAGGGCGGTTGTGGAGCGTGGTGTTGTAAGTTACAGAATCCGCAAGTTCTTTACTCAGAGTTTTTGTTGACATGGAATCATATTACGCATAACTGGTCTGATGAGAAGATTGGCGAACTTATCCGTCGTTCTCTTGAGAACTATATGCAAGACAGTTATGTCAAAGGCTGTGTCTTCTGGAGCAGAGAGACAAAACTTTGTGGTCAACATGAAACAAGACCATTTAACTGTAGAATTTATGGCATAACTCCCGAAGAAGAATGGAAACCCCGATACGAAAGACTGAAGGTTATTTATCCCGATACCAAGCCTCAGTGCGGCCTGGTATCTACGACTGATGGTTCAGAGTTTACCAAGAAGAAATCAGATGCTATTTGGCGAGAAGTCAAGCAAGTAGAGCAGATGATTGGTATTCGACCTGAGCTTATTACTGATGATTTTGGCGGCAGCTATCGAACTTATCATGATCATATCTTATTGCATATCTTTGGCGAATCTGGTTTGGAGTTTCTAACTGAAGTTAATCTTAACAGTAGCGACGAAGAAAAAGCAGGTCATATTGAGCATTTGATGAATGCGTACTGGAGTTATCAGAAGGATTTGAGAGAGCATGGACGAGAAGATCAACAGCCAGAAAGTGAAGATTCTGAGAGCTAAGTACGATGAGGAAAAAGACCTCATCATTTGGCACTTTTTATTTCTTGACTCAGGCACCGAGCAGTCATTCTGCTGGCCTGGTCCTGACCTTCTGAAGGCTGTGGGGATTGCTGCTGTTGACCAGGTGGAGCCTGAACATCTGCATGAGTTCTGCGAAAACATGCTGGGTAAAGAGATTAATTTCCTTGCTGAAGGAGTGCCATACTATGAGCCTCCCAAAGGAACTCAGGAACAGTATCACGATATTGCCGATAAAATGGCCGAGCATTTCGATACTTTCAAGGACAACGTGGAATGAGCAGCGGCGAGCTAAAAATACGCATATTCGGCTCAAATACATGCAAGTCTTGTGGTCATTTGATGAAGGCTTTTGACATGCACGGGTTCTCTTACGAGTTTATAGATGCAGATGACGAAGTGAATGACAAGCTTTGCGAACAGCAAGAAGTCGATGAACTACCTCATACGCAAGTCCTGTCTGAAGAGGGCGAAGTTCTCTATAACCACGTTGGCTATGTAGCACCATATATGTTGCTTGCCATCGTTGCTGACACGAGAGAAGAACAAAGTAACGACCTGCATCTAAAGGGAGTAGGGATTCCCAATGGGCATATTGTCAAACCAAAGAGACAACCAGGAAAAGGCTGCTCAGGCTGCGGTAAAGCCGAAGGCCGTTCTGAATGAGCAGCAAGAGATAGCTGCGAATCATGAATATGGTTCCGCTTTTATCTCTGCTTGTCCAGGTTCAGGCAAGACCCGCGTCGTTGTTGAGCGCACAGCACGGCTGATTGACAAGGGTCACTCGCCCCGCGATATTCTTTGCATCACGTTTACGAATAAAGCCGCAGCCGAGATGAAAGAGCGCCTCCGCGCTCGTCTTGGAGATGCTGTAAGCGACCTCTATGTTAGCACGTTCCATTCGTTGTCTGCGAACATACTGAGACGCTTTGGCCGAAGTATCGGATACGTAGATGGAATGACGATTATGGATTCCTCAGACCAGGAGGACGCCATGTCTCAAACTGCTCGGCAGCTTGGCTTTGACTATAAGCGAGGCGAGATATTTGGCCTGTGCTGGATCGCAAATACTGCTCGCGAGAGGCTTTTGCCTGTTGAACGGTTTGCTGAAGTCCACGACGATGAGAACAAGGTTCGAGTCGCGCAGGAGTATGTCGAGCGTATCAAGAAGAATAATCAGGTAGATTTTAGCGGGCTGCTGTCGGAGACGATTCGTCTCCTCAAGAAAGATACGGAGGTCTTGCAGCGGCTCCAGGACCGTTTCAAGTTTATTCAGGTTGATGAAGCGCAAGATTCTAATTTGGCTCAATTTGAATTAGTAAATTTGCTTGGTATACATAAGAACGTAGTTATTATTGGTGATCTTGATCAATCGATTTACGGGTGGAGAGGGGCGCGTTACGAGAACGTTAGTGATTTCGTCAAGCAGAACAAGGCGAAGGTCATTGAGTTTCCGTGGAACTACCGTTCCACGCCAGAGATTGTTAAGCGTGCTGAGCAGCTTATACGCTGGAACGAAGGCCGTGAGAAGGTTCAGTTCAAGACTGTCAATGCTTCTGGCGCTCCTATCGAGTACCACGAACATGACAACTCAAGAGAAGAGGGTTCTTGGGTTGCGGATAAAGTGTATGAGATGATGGTTGAGCATGGCTATGGCCCCGAAGACTGTGCCGTGCTATACCGAGTTAATGCTCATTCTCAGCACATCGAACTAGGCTTCCGTAGTCTTGGTATGCCTGTCAATATGGTCGGTGGTCAGAGCTTCTTTGATAGAGCCGAAATCAAGGACTGCTTTGCGATGCTCAAGTTCTATGTCAATCCGCGAGACGGCATGGCTCTGAGCCGTTTCATCAATAAACCAGTACGTTCGATAGGTAACGTTACTTTGGGTAAGATTGAAAACTATGCCCAAGATAACAACGTAGACATGCTAGAAGCTCTTCGTTTAGCCCCTCAGTATCTTACAAGCGTGCCGAAGAAAGAGGCAGTTCTTGCTAGTTTGAAGCTTATATATGAAACCTTCAACGCAGATTATTCGGAATATAACATCGGTCAGATGCTCTACGAGTTCGTAACAAAGCTTAACTATCTAGACTTCTTGCGAGATAAGTACGCTGATGATTTTTTAGAGCGAGAAAACTACATCAACGAGCTATCTAAGGATGCCGCCGTTGCTGGTGGTGCATCTCGAAAGAACACAGAGGGTTATCTAGCTAGGCAGGCTTTGACTTCGAGTAGCGATAAGGAGACTCAGCAGGGGCGTGTGACGTTGATGACGATGCACGCCGCAAAGGGGCTAGAGTTCCCTGTAGTTATCATTCCATCCATGGAGGATGATATTCTGCCTCACTTCCGCTCCAAGGCAGAAAAATCGGTTGATGAGGAACGGCGACTTTGCTATGTCGCAATGACCCGCGCGAAAGAGAGGCTAGTTCTTAGCAGATGTCGCAATAGGCAGGTTCGCAGTGGCAGAAACTTCATGAATAAGAGAACAAAGCCAAGCCAGTTCCTTACAGAGATGGGTGTTTTGGAGGAAAAGGCATGAGCAATTTATCAACTACAGAGTTGCAGGATTTGATTATCGAAACAGCAAACAAGTATGCTGCTATCATCATAGTTTATCTCAAGAGAACAGACTGCAAGTTGCCTACGAGCATGACGAGAGCAGCTATGGAGCTTGTCGCTGCTTATGAGGCACGAGCATCAAACGAAGAAGTATGGAAAGCTTACCACGAACTTAGCGAGGCTGCAAAGTCTGAAGGAGTAGACCTGGATAAGATAGCTTTAGCAATGATGTATAACTACATAGGGTTACAAAATGGATAATGTTTTTTACGATGAGTCTTTGCATGATGATTGCATAGAAGTTATGCGCCTTATGATTAAACTGCATGTTGAGTTTTGCACTCGCAATCCAAATCCCGATATATCAGGTCATTTTCTTAGGCAGGCTGAGCAGATAAGCGATGCGGTACAGAACGATGAGTTGGAAGTCTATGAGATTATTGAACTATATGCGACGATAGTTCAAGACTTGGAAGAGCTTGATAATATATCGAGCTTCTTGAAGCTGCCATTGATATTCATGGTCAGAGAAACCAATGACAAGTTTGAAAAATAATAACATTGAGCTTTATCATGGGCCTTCTGCTAAGGTTTTGAAGAAAGAGTTCGCTGGTGAAAGCGTTCATTCTATCATAACAAGTCCTCCTTATTACGGTCAAAGAGACTATCATAATGATGATCAAATAGGTAACGAAGATTCGGTAGAAAGCTATCTTGATAACCTATGCGAAATCTTTGATGAGTGTTATCGTGTTCTTCGGGATGATGGAACTTTGTGGGTCAATCTAGGCGACAAGAGCGAAAAAGGTAACGAACTCAACATCCCTTTCTTGTTCGCAGAAGAGATGAAGAAGCGAGGTTGGTATCAGCGTAGATGGTTCCCTTGGCTGAAATGTTTAGGAGGGACAACTGATATTTATGTTAAAGGAGCGAAGGGCCCCGCTCCAATGCTGCTTAAAGATTTAGCAAAAATTGCTGATAATCGCCCTCTTATATGGAACGGCAAAAAATGGACTCGCATTATTGCTGTTAGGAAAGAATATCATCATAATGTATTACTTTTAACTTTGCGTAATGGACAGAAAATTTATTGTTCACCAAATCATGAATGGCCAGTTAAGAAGAATGGTTTATTAGCATCTAGATTTTTAGAAGAAAAGATGGTTCTTGAGAGTACGACGCTTCCTGATGAAAAGAAAGAATTTTATCAACTAGATGAAGATATAGGTTGGCTTATTGGTTTATATTTAGCAGAAGGTTCTAAAAGTAAATCCACAATTCAATTTGCAGGTCATAAAAAAGAAACCGACAGATATGAAAGATTGTGTAAAATAGCTGTTGCATTCCATTCTTCTTGTAATAAATATGATGCTATTGAAGAAAATAATAATAGATCAACAATAAATATTCATGGTCCAGCTATAAATGGTATAATTGATCACTATATATCAGGTAATAATGCTAAAAATAAGAGATTACGTTATAGGGTTTGGCAACGAGATAACAAATTTTTACAAGCAATATTAGAAGGATATTTGTCGGGAGATGGTCATTGGGATGAGGACAATGAAAGATGGAGATTAGGATTTTGTCAAAATCGTTATCTTGCAAGAGATTTAAGAACTATATGTGCTCGTCTTGGTTTTTATATTAGAATTAAAACTGCGAGAACGTCTTATAAGGATAAGTCGCACCCAATATTTAGAGGGGAAATAAGGTTTAAAAAACCTGACAACGGTTCTTGTAGAAATGATTTTGAAATACTAAAGATAAGTAAAGTAAAAGGAAGATATCTTTATGATATCGCAGTCGAAGACGAACCTCATCTTTTTTGTTTATCTTCTGGACTTTTGACTCATAACAGTAATGCTATACCTCGCGGAGGAAACAACCGCGCACATGAAAATCTCGAAGTCATCTTTATGTTTACGAAGCAGCCTAAAAACTATTATTATGATCAGTTGGCCGCTAAGGAGGCGGCAGGTCTAACGACTCGCAACTTCCGCAATGGAGATGCAATCCTTTTGGATCCTGACCCTGATTTTTGGATATTTAACGTGCCAACTCGCAAAAACGCTTCTGAGCATTTTGCAACATTTCCTCCAAAATTAGCTGAGATTATGATGCGTGCATCCACAAGTGATTTCGGTGTTATTGCAGAAACAGGCAAGCAGATTGAACGTCTTGTCGAAAAGAAAAGATATGCCACTCGGCCTGGCACGAATGCTAAGAAAGATGAGTCAGGCATGGCTTTCCGTGATTCAGGGCGACATATCACAGAAGTTAAACATCTTGGATGGGACACGATAGAAGGCGAAGAGATAGAAAAACCAATCGTGTTAGACCCGTTTAGTGGCATGGCAACGGTAGGTGTAGTCTGCATCAATCATGGCAGGGCATATCGTGGGATAGAAGTCAATGCAGACTACTTAGAAGAAAGCCGGCGGAGACTTGAAGAGGAACTTAAAAATGTCACCAAGCACGAGCCGGATTTGTTTGCCAGTTGATGAACTGCTTGATAAACACAAAGGGCAAATGGCTTTCATCCTTGGCGCAGGCTCCTCGCTGCGTTTGCACGATATGTCATCCCTTGATGACTATGTAACGTTCACGGTCAATAGTTCAATAATTAAGAAACCTGATTGCGATTACTTTGTTACGGATGATTCTGCGTCCGCAAATTGGTCTTGGTTTCGCGAAACAGCAGTAAACAGTAGATGCACTAAGTTTCTGCATCGTGCTAAACTTAGCGAGAGAGCCTATTTCTTCCGTGAAGGTGAAGTTGTCCTATATGACCATGTATCGCAGCATAGTCCTGACTTTGATCCAAAATCTGAAGAAGGCTATAAGCTAACTAAAGATGGCTACATAGTGGCTTCGAGGACTTCCGTTGGTAGCGCTCTTCATATCGCATGGCTGATGGGGTGTAACCCAATTGTGCTACTTGGGTGCGATGCCTGTTATATAAACAACAAGAGGTACTTTTGGCAGTTTGATGGAGAGCCTCGTCCTCATCGAACTGATTCTCGTGTAGTGCGATATCAGCCTAATCGACCAAATGTTGAAAATCAGCAAGTTGATTTGCATTGCTTAGAGTTCTGTAAATACTGGGACAAGTTAGCTGCTGCTAATCCAGAGATACAGAAGCGAGTGCTGTATGTCTCTGAGCGTGGTCTTGTCAAATCTTTTCCCAAAACAACGTTGCAACAGGTTTTGAGGGATTTTGGCGATAGGACCATAGCATGACAGTTATTTTGCCTTCATACATAAACTTTGTCAATTCTCATTGTGGAGAGACTGCTTTCATAGTAGGCGCGGGCACAAGCCTAAAAGATATAGACCTAAGCTTCATTCACGACCATGTGGTTTTTTCTGTCAATTCATCTATTTTGTTGATGCCATGGCATAGAGGCGATAATCGCAAGCGATACTGGGTTTCGAATGACTCAGGCGTAATGGCCTGGGACTATTGGAAGCTCGTGTTGAAATCTAAAGCAAACAAGGTGGTTCGCAATAGCTGGTCGCCACTGTATGCTAAGTTTGATACAACAGATTTTTATGAGTTCAAACCAAGACCAACATCAGAGGATATAGTTCGGCCCCATGACACTGGCTTGGCCTATTGCTCTAGCGTCCCGTCTTCTCTTGATTTAGCGATACAGGCTGGCTGTAGCAGAATATACCTGCTTGGTGTTGATCAGTACGCACAGAATGGAAAGAGTCACTATTGGCAATATTGGCCACGAGAAAGGCAACCTAAGCGAGGCCTATCATCTCAACCAAATAGCATGGATAATCAGTTATATGCTTTTGGTTATAACAACAAAGCATATCCTGCGCTACTTGATTTTGCAATGCATAGAAACTGTCTTGTATATAACTGCAATCCTATCAGTCGTGTAGATTGTTTTGAAAAGATCAGCATCGAAAATGTGAGAGACGAGTTTTCGAAATGAAGATGGAAGACTATCACAATATGCACAAAGACAAGATTGCCTGCATATTGGGCGCGGGACCATCGCTTAGGCATTTTGACATTGAAATGTTCGATGACCGATTTGTGACATTTTGCGTCAACTCATCCATTGCAAAACTTCCGGAAGTGGATTATTATGTTAGTGATGACAACGGGATTATGTTCTGGAACTATTACCGCGAATACATTATTCCATCAAAATGTATGAAGTTCTTATACGGTAAGAAGCTAGAACGATTTGCAAAAAATATACCAGATGATAAGAAAGTCTACTATGACCACATGAGTTGGTGTCCTAAGAGTAAGAGTAACATCAATCTCACGGACAACCCAAATGCCCCCCTTATTGGCGCAAGAACGTCTTTAGCCACTTCGTTGCATGTTGCGTATATTATGGGCATTCGCAAGTTCATCTTGTTTGGATGCGATTGCCAGAAAGAAGGCGACAAGCGCTACTTCTGGGAGTTTCCGGGAGAGGCTCACGTATACCCTATTATACCAGAGATTACAGAGGCGAAGTATTTGCAAGAGGCTCAGAGTCATTTTGATGACTTCAAGGTTTATTGGGAAGCGTTCGAAGAATGTAACAGAGACAAGGTTGAGATTATCAATTGTTCTGATGGCGTTCTTGATACGTTCCCAAGGATGTCAGTTAAGGATGCTATAGATAAACTGGGGTAGAATATGTTAAATGGTAAGCGGGTTGCGGGAATTATACCAGCCCGAGCAGGATCAAAGGGAGTTAAAGATAAGAACTTTCGAAAGATAGGCGGAAGACCACTTATAGATTGGTCCATCAATGCTTCAGTATATAGCAGTATCATAGATACAACGATAGTTAGCACAAACTGCCCCCATGTTACGACTCGTTGCAAATTGAACAGAGCATTTAGCCAATGGCACTATTGGGGCGACCATCCAAGCGGCAAAGCTGATTTGAAGTTCCATCTTTATTGTGTGCCTCGGCCCGAAGAACTTTGCACCGATGAGGCCCCAACTGAGCCCGCCATGATTCATGCCATTGACTATATGAAAGAAGAACATGGTATCGAGTATGGCTACGTGGTCTTATTGCAACCAACATCCCCAGCTCGTCCTTCTCAGATGATTGACAGATGTCTAATAAAAATGCAAGAGAACTTTGATAGTGTGATGACTGTTTCTTCTCATACTCCATTCTTCTGGCGTATTCGCGAAGGTCAGGCCTTGCCTGATTATGATCCGAATAATCGCCCACGTAGACAGGATATTTCTGATGAGGGCATGATGTATCACGACAATGGAAACCTATACGCTGTTTCTGTCGATAATCTAAGAAGAAAGGGCCGTATTGGAGATAACCCTTATCTTTACGAAACAACTCACTTCGAATCGTTGCAGATAGATACCGAAGATGATTTTGTTATGTTTGAATCGCTCGCTGAGCATTATGGAGGTTTCCTGTGAGACGAAATTACGTCAAACCAAAAATCATAGCCGAAATCGGGGCTGTTCATTTAGGCAAGTTCGATAGAGCCAAAGAGCTTATCAGTCTCGCCAAGCTTTGTGGTGCGGATTATGTCAAGCTTCAGAAACGCAACCCAGAAGAATCGGTTCCTGAGAGTATCAAGCACAAGCCTCATCCTAATCAGATGTTTGCTTATGGCGATACATACTTAGAACACAGACAGAATCTTGAGCTACCTATCGAAGACCATATCAAGCTTAAGGCATATTGTGAAGAAATCGGCATCGGCTATTCGACATCGGTTTGGGATATGACTTCCGCTCGCGAGGTCGTCGCTATGAATCCTGATTTCATCAAAGTTCCAAGCGCTTGTAATCAAGATTGGGAGATGATGAATTATCTAAGAGACTTCTACAAAGGGGATATTCATCTATCTACAGGCATGACTACGGCAGAAGAAATGTCTGACCTTGCCATATGGATTGCCAACCAGAATGTTAAGGAGCGCATTGTTCTCTATCATTGCACAAGTAAATACCCGTGCCCGTTTGAAGACCTGCATCTTCTAGAGATAGGTTCTTTAGCTACTCGTTATCGTGGCAGCCCAATTCGTATCGGATTTAGCAACCATGGTAAGGGCATCGCTGCGGATATTGCGGGTTATACACTTGGAGCAGAATGGATTGAGCGACACTTCATTGATGATCGTATGATTCGCCACACGGATGCCTCGGCAAGCCTGGAGCCACAGGGTTTATCAAAGTTAGTCCGAGACCTCAATGCCGTGCATCGGTCACTGAGCCGTCGCCCGTCGCAGATGGACGCTGATGAGCAGGCACAAAGGGACAAGCTGAAAGTTCTTAAGTAAGAGGTAGTAATGAATATCAAGATGATTGTCACAGATGTAGATGGGACGCTTACCGATGGTCGCTATTTCGTTAGCGAGTCTGGTAGTATTATGAAAGCTTTCCATACGAGAGATTTTTGGGCTCTTCATCGAGCAAGGGAGGAGGGTATAGAGACATATATGCTTACTTCTGCTACGGATGGCTGCGCCGATGCGAAATCACGAGCAACAGACACTCCTGTTATTATTGGCTCCACAAATAAGGTAGCAGACCTCAAGATGCTTGCTGAGAAAAAGGGGATAGCACTTGAACAAGTCGCTTTTATTGGCGATGCAGAGAATGACATCGCGGCCATGGAGCTTTGCGGTTTTACCGCATGTCCTTCCGATGCGGTTCCAGAAGTTAAGCAGGTCTCTAATATTATTACAGACGCTAAAGGAGGCAATGCTGTTGTATATGAAGTTGTACGATACATCTTTAATAAGCAGGAGCTTGTTTGGTCAGAATGACAATACAGATTATCCATTTACTGCCTAATCGTTTTCCTTATGGCGCATATGCTATGCTGGATGAGCTTTATTATGCCTTGAATAAATACCATGGCGATGAGATAGAACAGAAAGTCATGTATCTTTATGGACGCGGAGATCCGACTCCCGAACATTTTGCAATACCGGCTGAACATACGGATATTAAGTTTTTGCGCAGAACAATCGTGAAGGGACATACCAACCCAGTTGTCTTCTATCATAAACTGTCCGCAACAGACTGTAAGGATGTTTCAAAGACGTTGCACAAGAAAGCTCCTTTTGCAATTATTAACCATACGGCATCAAATACTTTTAAGGGTATTGCTCCGTGCGATACTCTTGTATGCGTTTCAAAGCAGATGTATAAGGCCGCTCGCAAGCGACTTCCTTCTTACAAGTTGGCAAAAATTCGCAACGGGGTTAATGCATGTCGCTATGAAGATATACAGCCATATAAGCCAGGTCAAGTCAAGGATTATTTTACAACTGGCAGGTTGAACAATTTCAATAACTGTAAGCATCCTAGAGATTGGATTACCTATGTTAAAACGGTTAATTTAGCTAAACCATTATGGCATGACTATATTGGTAACGGCGCTCATTTCAAACATGCTCAGAACTATGCATCAAAACGATTCAGACGACCAACTCAGAATGTAGTTAATCTTCCAGGTAGAATTGACGACTTCGAGCGTAAGATTAGTTACATCAAGAGATGGGACGCTTTTTTGTACGAGATACCAGGTACCGAAGGTACAAGCATGGCACTGCTTGAAGCCCTAGCTTGTGGCGTGCCTGCAATTATCAATAACAGGTATGGTAACAAAGAAATTATCACTTCAGGCGTAAATGGTTTTGTTTACAATGACCGCCGTGAAGCTATGCAAATTATGAATGACCTAATTCGTCGTCCTGATAGGCTTGATGACCTTAAGCATAGCACCAAACGAAACTTCTTGGAAGGTTTAGACGCAAAATATATGGCAGCAAACTATTACCAATTAGCGAAGGACTTAGTAAAGGGTGGCTGAAAAGTTTTCTATACTGACTACATCATATAATCATACCCCTTGGCTGAGAGAGTGGGCCGATGCTCTATTGGGACAGACTTATTCTGACATTGAGATTATTTTTGTTGATGATGCATCAAAGCTCGATGACTGCAAAATGGCTCAGTCTTTTGTGCCAGAGTTCAAGACCAAAGGCATCGACCTCAAGATCAGTCGTCTTGACAAGAATGTAGGTTGCGCTACGGCCTATTTGCATGCTCTAAGAATGGCGACTGGCGATTACTTTGGAATAGTCGATGCGGACGATGTTTTATTGCCTCATGCGGTAGATGACATTATGCGACTTTATGTAATGTATCCGCATATCGGTTGGATTTATACGCAATTTAGTTGGTGCAATAGGAACCTAAGTAAATGTAGAACAGGATTTTGCCAGACTCCTCCAAAAGGCAAGAATATGCTTACGGCTGAGTTGGGAGTTGTTCGCCATTGTTATTCGCATTGGAGAACGTTTTCCAGGCGAGTTCCTGACCTTGAATCAATTTTATGTAAAGGAAGAAAGGTCTCTGTTGACAAATATATGGGGTATCGTCTTGAAGAACTCGCTAGAGGCATGTTTTATGACAAGATTTGTTACCAATATCGAGGAGATCTTAAACAGGGCGTAACTAAGAAATACAACTCATTGCAAGCCTGGAAAGATGTTAGAGCTGATGCTATGGGGAGACGAAGGCGGCTAAAGATGCGAAACATCCATCCTGTTCAGAGACATAAGCCGTTGCCATCACAGAAAGGTTCGAGATGAAACATGTATCGTTACCAGATTTTCTTGATATCATTGAATATGATTTTGATATCGAGACTTTGAGGGAATACAAGGCAATCGGCGATAAGACTGCTATACGAGATATGAAAGGCAAAAAGTATCGACGTAACTATGAGCGAGGTATTCTTATGTCAGCGCTTGCAATTAAGTTTGAGCGAAAGAGTCTTTTGGAGATAGGGACTGGACGAGGTTACGTGGCGGCATGTGTAGAAAAAATGTCTGGTGTTAATCGGATTGTCACAGTTGACCGCTCTTCGTTGGATGACGCTCGAAAGCTTATTAAACAATGCGGTATTGATATTTCGAATATTGAGTTCGTCAAGGGTAATGCGAACAAAATGAAGCCTACAGACTTCAAGGGTCGTTTTGATTTCTTCTTTATCGATGGTCAGCACGATGGGCCTTCGGTTCAATCAAACTACGCTTTGTGCCAGGGGCTCGCCGAGCCCAAGTCGATTGTTGTGTTTGACGATTATCGAAACAAGTTTCCTTCTATCAAGAAAGTCATAGACAGAATGAGGCTCAAGAATGCTTATCTTGTTCATACGGATGGCTGGTATATTGAGAATGTTTGCATTAAACAGGCCAAAGATGCTGATTATGTTAAGAATGGTCGCGAACACGGCTCTGGTATGGTTGTATGTTTTGAGGATTAAGCTTGAAAGTTTCTATTCTAACAACTTGTGCGAATTACGATGCTCTTATTGGGCAGGCTATTCATAGTGTTGCTGAGCAAGACTATAATGGCGAAATTGAAATGATTGTCGTTGATGATTGCAGCCAGGATCGTTCGTGGAAAAAACTGCTCAAGTATGAGAAGAAGAACGACTTTCTAACGATTCATAGAAATCCAAAACGGCTATATTGCTCATCAGCATACAGAGAAGCTCTAAAGAGGGCAACCGGCGATATTTGTTGTATATTAGATGGCGATGATGCTTTGCTACCACACTCTGTATCTGAACTTGTACGAGTATATCAAGAAAATCCTGATATCCTCTTCATTTATACTCAGCACTATTCTTGTGATCCCAAGTTGGGCCGTAGGAAGCGAGGCATAAGCAGAATGCCGTATATCAACGACAGCTTGCTTGATTCGTTCCTAAAAGGTAGGGCTCATTGCTATTCGCATTGGCGGACGTTTAGGACGATCGCCAGAAATAGAGGAGAACTATTTAAGCCCGGATTGAAATATGGCGTAGACAAATATCTTGGCTTCAAGTTGGAGGAAATTGGAAAGGGCGGATTTTATGATGTGCCGCTTTATCTTTATCGCAAGCATAAACAAAATATGACGCATACCTCTGGCGGTAGACAACGACCTACGATTATTAGACAAGCTAGGGTTATTCGTGCTAATAGAAAAGCAAACAATATGTCGCCAAAAGGAATCAAAAAGATATGAGCGTTTCCCTGCAAAAGAGCCATCCAATACAAGGTCTTGTAGGTCTAAAGCCTAGTGGTCAGGTTGTGGACATCTATAATATTTATTGCATTCGCAAGAATGCAACTGGCATCCGTTACCAACCCAATTACAGGCTGCTCCCCCGCACAAATCGTCAGCCAATTAAATACTTCACGATGTATTCGACGCCTAAGATGTATAAATGTGACTTCGCAAAACAGAATTCAGAATTTTGGTGTCATCCATTCCGAAGCGACGTCAAAAGCAAATATCTCCCCAAGAAGATGCGCAAGTTATTGATGTCTGAATCAGATTTCATAGATGACAGCATTGTCCCTGTCAATAAGCGAAACATTAAGCGGCCTAAGAAATATGACTTCTTTTACATGACGCTGAACAACAAAAAGGGCTTCACCTATAAAGGACTCAATGAGTTTTGCGAAGCTGTCAAGGTTCTTTGCCTGGAGCAGGGATTTCGTGGTCAGGTTCTACCATACTTTCCAAACAAGATATTGCATTGGCAAGTTGATTTTACTCAAGAACAGCGACAAATTCTTAAAGAGGCAGACCCTTTTCTGAAATATCATTGGGGGTGGAAGACTTCTGCTTTTCTGAACCGCATGATGAGTGGGAGTCACTTCGGTTTCTTCCCGAATGTCATGGATTGTAGCCCTCGCATCATAGCCGAGTGTTTGTCTCGCGATGTTCCTATTCTTGTCAATAAGAATATTTGGGGTGGATGGAAATACGTGGAAGAAACAACAGGTCGAGAGTTCGATCCAAAAGACCCTCAGACTTTGCGAGAGGCTTCAAATTTTATTGTCAATAATCAGCGGATGTTTTCGCCCAAGGCAACATATATGTCTCGTTATGGTTTCGAGAAGTCATCTCGTCGCTTGGCAAAGTACATCAACCGTGATATCAAGAACACAGGATGTACACACATCTACTTTAGTGGATATCGTGTTATCCTTGAACGGTTGCATCAATCAATTATAAAAGGCGAACATCAGTGATTAGCATAGTAGTTCCTTTGTATAACTATGCTCATTATATAGAAGCTAATATCAAAAGCGTTCTTTATCAGACATATACTGATTGGGAGTTGATCGTTGTGGATGATGCAAGCAAAGACGATCCCGCTCGTATTGTCATGTCATATGTCAATAGCCATGAGAATATCCACTTCTATCAATTACGCAAGAACAAGGGCTATTCTCATGCTAAAAACTATGCAATAGAACGAGCAAAAGGCGATTATATCACAACTATTGATGCCGATGATCTCTTGACTCCTGATTCGCTTAAGAACCGCTTGGCCGCTCTAAAAGCCTATCCTCGTGCCGATTGGGTTCATGGTCGTGCGATGGTATTCTCTGATAATCCAAAGAGCGCTAAACCAGAGAAAATGCTTTACAAGAGATGGCGAGACGTTTCAACTAAAGGTCAGCGAGATATAATGTATAAGTCCATCCACGCTCAGACAGTTATGGTTCGTCGAAGGTTCTATGAGAACTTTGGACTATATGATGAGAAGATGCGATTCTCCGCAGACCGAGAGATGTGGTTGAGAGCGATAAATCAAAATAGTATACCTGTTTATGCCGATGGTTATATATGCCTCTACAGGACGCACAAGAAGCAGATGCATCGCTCGAAATACAAGGCGGAGAACTTGGCGAAGATACAGAAGTATGCCAAAAAAATCTCGGCCATCAGAGCGAGTGGAATTAATGAATCAAATACCAGGATGCTGAAGCATGAGGATAATCAACCCAAATGAGTTTCGTTCATGTAAAAGTAGCGATACCATTTATATCTTAGGTTCCGGTTCTTCAATCAATACTATTTCTTCGAATCAGTGGGACACTATTGGGTCTGCTGACTCTATTTCTTTTAATTGGTTTTGCAAGCACGACACCTTTGAGCCTCGATTCTATGTTGTGCGAGAGCAAGCCAATATACCTAAACGGGTATCAAAAGATGAAACGCCTGAGATACTATTCAGGCGACTCAATCGCTATAGCGAATGTTGTTTCATTGTTCATAATGTATCTAATCACTCGCCTCATGCTTATCCCTACAGTGTAAATTTGGATAAAATCAACGGTAAGGGAGTTGTTGTTCACGACAGGCAGAAGGGTTCGTTTGAAGATGATATTTTTGAACGGGGAGTATATCATGGAGCGATAACGCTTAACAACGTGTTACATATTGTTAAATATCTTGGATACAATAAGGTAGTTTTTGCAGGTATAGATTTAAATAACTCAAAATATTTCTGGTTAGATGACTCGCCAAGACATACTATTACGAAGAAGGGAGTCAAGGTTTTAGACCGGCATCCCGTAAGCAAAAAAACAATCGAGATTGTGCGAAAGTTCAATGAGCGTAATCCGTCGATAAAGGTGGTAAGCGCAAGTAAGATTTCCCTACTAAATAAAGTGATTCCTTATGAGCAAATATGTTGAGTTTGAAGTATTCATCATTACAAACGGACGCAAGACTTTTGATACGGCCTTGCGATGTTTGAGTAAACAGAGTTTGCCGCTCAAGGTTACACAGTTTGAGAACATGGTGTGGCATGAAGCGCTGAACCTTATTAACAAGCAGGCTGAGTCTCCGTTCTACTTCCGCGTAGATGACGATTTCTTTCTGCATCCTCGGGCCGTGGAATACATGGCGAAGCAGATGGCCCGTTGTGATCACAACAAGACGGCAGCTTATATATGCCATCTCTACGAACCCGCTGAGTTTATGCCGGTGCGAGGTATCAAGCTTTACAACACCAAGATTGCACGAGAAGTCGGCTTCCGTCCCAATGAGCTTGGTAAGATTGACAAGAACTTCCGCAAAGACATAACTCGTAAGGGCTGTAAGTTCGCCATAGACAAGAGCGTTGTTGGCATTCATGCGAATTCTGACCTTGAAGATGAGAAGAAGTATCGAGACCTTTGGAAAAGCATTGCTCCCAAGCACAATCGTAAACTCGTGGTCGGTAATGAGCCAATTTCGGAACAGCACAAAATGCTGAAAACCATGCTGCCAAAACTCAATAAGAAAACAGGATTCAGGAAATATCTATGAGAGTATGGATTGACAACAAGAGAGGAAAGTTGAGAGGCGCAAGCATCTTCATGACGCAGCTTGAGAAAGGGTTGACCGATCTTGGCTGTACAATTACAAATCGTAGACCCAATATTGCACTGTGCCCTGTCTACGGCAAGAATCCTCATCAGTGTAAGACCGTATATCGCATTGATGGAATGTATTACGATACCGAACGCGATAAAATGAACAAGGGTATTAAGAAGAACATTATGTCTGGCGACGGCATCGTTTTTCAGAGCAACTTTTCAAAAGAGATGTGTACCCGTATGCTTAAGTGCCAAGCAAAGCGAAGCATGGTTATCCCAAATGGCATGGACCAATCAGTATTTAAAGATGTGAGTAAAGACTACAGCGGCGAGCTAATATTTGTCTCGGCGGCTCATTGGCGACAAAACAAGCGGCCAGGCACTATTGCTCATGCCTTTCTTGAGGCAGGCCTCGATAATGCTCGCCTTGTGTTCATCGGCGATGTTGAGCCCCGTAAGCAAGTTAAACATACCAAGATTCAGTATGCAGGAACAAAGAATCGAAAAGACATAGTTGAGCTTTATAAGCAAGCTCACTACATGATTCATATATGCCATATAGATTCTTGTCCTAACTCGGTTGTGGAAGGATTGAGTGCTGGTTTGCCTGTGGTCTGCAACAACATCGGAGGCACGCCAGAGCTAGTAGGGTCAAGCGGCATCATTGCAAATATTGAGCCCAAGTTTGACTTCCGATTTTTGCGAAATATGAAGCAGATTCCCAAGGCTAACAGAGCCGAGCTTGCAAAACAGATACGCGAGCTTACAAATATCAAGGAGCCTGTAAGTCGTCCTGACCTAGATATCTCTCATACAGCGAAACAGTATAAGGCTTTCTTCGAGAGGGTTCTTGCATGAGAGTATTAGCGGTTATTGATAAGAAGCATAGAGTCCAGCATAACCGCATCAGTATTCTACAGAAGATGACGGGCATTGACTTTTCATTGCAGACAGTCAAAAGCGACCGTAAACAGGCCCAGAAGATAGCGAATGAGGCTGACGCTGTATATTATGCGAGCGCTGGTCTCTATTGGACGTTTCCGCTCAAGCACAACAGTCTATTAGGCTCAATAACAAGCCACAAGGATGTCCCGAAGCTTCGAAAACTCCACAAGATATCTGTCAATAACAGGTTTTTATTGGAGCAGTATCAGACATTTCATCCCGATGTTAGTTACATACCTAATGGTGTTGACACCAAAACTTTTTCTTGTGAGAATAAAAGATTATCAAATCCTATTGTGATTGGCTGGTGTGGCAATATGGATCGTGCTGTCAAGAACTTCGATGTTGTTAAGAAGTTGATGGCAAACAGTCCTGATGGTATCCGATTCGAGATTGCAGGTACGCTCAAGCGACACACAGCCAAGGAGTTGTTGACTAAAGAGCAGATGGTTGAGTTCTACAGCAAGCTTCATTATTTTCTAGTAACAAGCGTGGCTGAGGGAACTCCGAATCCTGCCCTTGAAGCTGCATCTTGCGGAGTTCCCTTGATTGCGACACGAGTAGGGAACATGCCTGATATCATATCTGAGGATACAGGTTTCTTTGTCGAAAGCAACGAAAACAGCATAGGTAAAATGTTGAATCGGTTGAAGAGTATAGAGGCTAGCCGATATTCAGAGATGCGTAACAATATACAGGCTCTTATGCGAGAAAGTTGGGACTGGTCTCATCGCAAAGATGCTTGGAAGTCCTTTTTCTTGTCATGAAAGACGTATATGTTACATGCTGTTTTGCGGAGGGGAAAGACAAGGTATCTCGAAAGGCGAATTATTGGCTGCTAACAAGAACCTGTATTGCTTCTTTATTACATACTGGCTTTCCATCGGAAAAAGTTATTTGCGTATGTGAGAATAAGCAGCATGCTCGTCACCTGAGCGAGCAGTTTGGCATACAGGGCATTCATGGTCCTTCTATCCCTGATAAGTATTCAGACAGCATATCTTTAGACCGAGGGCGCAAGCTATTTTTCTATAAGCCTATCAGTTACTATCGTGTTGTAAAAGATATGCTTCCAACGAAGAATGCAAACATCTGTATGACAGATGTAGATGCTATCTTTGTTCGAAATCCGGATGAATCGGCTGACAAGTATGGCGTATGGGCTCAGAGAAGGTGGGCCTATCTTAGATCAAGCCGAGCTAGAACGATGCAACATCGACACAAGATTCCCAAGCTTGACCATAGGCCGTCTTTGGAGGGCTATTTTGGCAGCAAAGTTCAGGCTGACTTGTTTCTCAGATATAGGATGGACAGTCTGCCTCACGCTCGAATCATATCTGATTATGTATTGTTCCCTGCTGAGCAATATGCTCAGATTATTGATACTTGGATGGACATGAGTAACTATATACTCACAAAAAAGAAGTCGATATGTAAGGGAGATCAGGAAATCTTGTCATCTGCTCTTGATTACAACGGTATTGTATTCAAAACGGAATTAGATTTTCGATATACTAAGCAGTATGGATGTGTAGGAAACAAAAAATCTATGCACAAGCATGCAAAAAACTATGGGCTTGAATGATGTATTCAGCGTGCGATTTCTCAAAACTAGACTCTATCGGCATTATATGTAGAGGAGCCTCAATATCGAAGATATCGAAGATATCTGACCGTTTTGAGGCATGTTTCTTGGTGGGGCAGTTCGAGAATAGTCTAACCAAGATTGGAAAGTATCTGCGCAACAAGCATATTGTGCAGGTTATCAATAAGTGCGCGATCCAAAGCGATCGTAAGGTTTGCGAACAATACCGTATCCGCGACATCCAGTGCAACTTTGGCAGTTACTTTGGCGAAGAACTTAGCGAAGGAAAAACAGCGCTTTTCAAAAAGATTAGAAAGAAGAACCCTTGGGCAGAAGTTCATCTTGTGCCTGATGGGTTGGCTGCTCGTCGTCCAATGGATAAATGGGAAACGACTGGTATTTACGCGGTAGACTTGGCATGTTTCTTCCAACCCAAAGAGATTCATGTTATAGGATTGGATTTCTATGAGAGCGATTATTTCGCCAAAGAAAAGCTTCATGCTGGTATGAAAGCAAACCGAGCAAGAGGGCAAGCGATGAGAGAACAGTTCATGAAATTAGTCGATAGAGATAAGAACATCCATTTCAATATTATCACACATTCTCGCCATCTAAAGTCAGGAGACAATCTAAGTGTCAGAGTTATTTGATTTAAGAACAGAATACCCGGTGGCGTTTGACTCGCCCGATCATCTTGAGCCCTTGGGGACGAAAAACGACAACTCCAAGAATCCAAAGTTCGTGCAGCGGTGCGAAAACTTACTTCGACAGCGAGGCAAGAAAAAGGGCATCATCCTTGATATTGGTTGTGCTGGTGGTGGATGCATTGAGGACTTCTGCGCTGCCCATCACGATGCCTGGGGCATTGAGGGCTCAGATTATTCAAAGAAGCTCAAGAGAGCCGCTTGGGGCAGTATTCCTGACCGTCTCCATACTTGCGATGCTTCGCGACCTTTTGAGATACTACGTAACGGCGAAACTCTGCTATTTGATATCATATATTCGTTTGAAGTCATGGAGCATATACCGCCTGACAGGATCCACATTTACTTCGAGAACATACATAAGCACCTTGTGGATGATGGCGTCTTTATTGGCTCATTTACTTGCACGAAAAGCAATAAGCATCCTGACCATCATCAGAGCGTTATGTCCAAGCGACAATGGCATGAGTTTATCAATGTCTTGGGATTGTTCAATATTATTGATTTGAGGTGGAAGAGTAGTCACTATCTCCGTCATAGCGCTCTTAAGAAGAACTGTATCCCGGTTGCTATGGAGAAGAAATGAACTACGTAGAAAATCTACAGAGCTGCTTTAAAGAGAAGAGAGTTGTTCTTATGGCGAACTCTCCATCGATGGAGTACTGGGTTGAACGCCGAGATATCTTTAAGGATAAGGACTATAAGTTTGCCTGCAATAACTGGTGGATGCCAATTGAAAATGACCTTCTCAAACCTGTAGATCAGTCATTTGACCTTATCGTACTGGGAGAGCATCGCGCATATCACGAAGCAAACTTAGAGTTTGTGAAGAGACCAAACTCGCTTTTATTTGTGACCACTCCAAGTCCTGATCTAGTTAAAAAACAAAGCAAATATGCTCCCATGGTAAAAAGAATAAAGAAATACTACAAAGGCACGAATGTTATGTTTACTGAGATGGAGCTTGTCAAGAGGTTTGCAAAGTTCAAGCCAAACAGACCTTTGATGTATCCGAACCTTGATACGATACAAATTCTGACGATTATGGCGACCCTGGGTTGCGCTGAGGATATCTTTATTCTTGGCGCTGATGGTGGAGTTACTCCTGAGTTTGCGAAGTATTCAAAGGGTAAGTGCCATTACAAGTGCGAATGCAGAGCCAAACGCAACTATGTAAAGAGCGCCAAGTGTTATGATAGGTTAACAAAGGACATCATCAGCGATGCAAGAAAAGCATTCGATATTCCACCTATACCAACATATATAGTTGGTTCGCAAAGTAACTATAACTTTTGTGATAAGATGGATAAAAAACACGCGGAGAAAGTTCTAGGAGATGGATAAAAATGGATTTTACTACTGTCGTGGATTTTGATGGTCGCAAGTTTACTATGCATCTGGTTAATGATGCAGATGGCAAGCGAGCTAGACCTGTTGATTCCATAAGCAAGACCATTTGGAAAACAAAAGCCTTCTATTCGCAGAATGAGCTTCGGCGTTCTTTGGATTTGGGCTGGGTTCATAAAGACTCGGTTGTTCTTGATTGCGGAGCCAACATCGGAAACCATTCTGTTTTCTGGGGCGCTCATTGCAAAGAAGTTCATGCATTTGAGCCCTTTTCCGAAGCATTTAAGATATTAAAGCAAAATGTCAAGGACAATAAAGTTCCCGTTCAGTGTTATAATAAGTTGTTGAGGCATAGCCCTGGCAAGTGTAGTTTACAGAAGAGTAAAGGTTACTATGGGTCGAATCGCTTCGTCAATGACCCACAGGGTAAATATGAGGCGGTTACGCTTGACGAGGTTCTCGACGAAAACGTCAAGCCAACGTTTATGAAGATAGATGTAGAAGGCGATGAATACCGTTTGCTTAAGGGAGCGGAGCGAATTATCAGAGAGCATCATCCCATTATCTTTGTAGAAGTTCATTGCTCTATACAGAACAATCTTGATGACTTGATTCTAAGTTATCTGATCGAGTTTGGTTACGAACTCGATAAAGACCTCATTATGAAAGTGAAGAACAAGTCATGAAGCGTCGAGCTATGGTAGAACCTGAGATTCGAGACCATTGTCCAGAATCGTATAATGCTTTGATCGATGTCTGCCATAGCAACGGTATCAAGGTTGATTTGCTGCGCGTTCGCAAGGTTCTCAAGAAGAAGCGCATGCAATACAAGAAGTATCCAGTCTACGACTTGGATAAGCTTCGACAAGTGGAGTTCGCTGCTGTATTTAGTCCATACGCAACGAGCCACAAAGTTCGACAACAATGCAAGGATTATCGCAAACCGTTGCTTCATATGGAGCATGGCTTTTTGCCGTCCTCGCTTCTGTGCGATATTACAGGTTTTTGGGGAGATTCATACCTTGTCAACACTGTCAGTCAAGAATTAGATAAGCTTGATCATGTCAAGGCAGTTGCTTGGGCTGATGAATATTCGAACTATCTTATAGAGAACAATATTAGCAAACGAAGTCAGCCCGAATCGACCGTCGGCATCGAGGGTGATTTTGTATTCTTACCCATGCAATATATGCAGGACCAGAGCATTTTAAGATTCACGAAAACGAAGTACGTTGATTTCGTCAACGAGGTTGCTCAGTTTTGTGCAGACCGCTCTATCTCTCTTGCCATTAAAAAACATCCGCATGCTTACAAGAAAGAACCAAAGGAAGTAGATGCTCTGTTCAAGGCAATGAAAAGGCGATATGGCGATATCTTCCAGCCTATAGATGGCTCGGTCCATCGACTATGCAGAGATTGTTTATTTATGTCCGGCATGAATACAGGCTCGATTGTTGACGGTTGCATCAACGGTTCGGTCATATCTCATTGTGGTCAATCGCTGTTTATGAATAGTGGGACGGTTTGTCATGACGATAACGTAGGCAAGGGTCTTGCCAAGGCTCTTGATGTAGCAAGAGATGAAGAAGCAAAGTCACAGATGAATCAGAGACAGAAGCTACTGCTATACTTTCTTTACAACAGGTATCTTCTTCTAGAGAATGACACGCACAACAGCGAACTGAGCAACGAAGAGAAGATTATTTTTCAGCTTAGGAAGAAAGGGTTAATATAGTGTTTACTTTTGCAATGATATCTTGCAACCGCAAGCATTACATCAAGAACTCAATAGATAGTGTCCTGAAATTTGTTGATGTTGACCGTATCAAAATGGTTGTTATTGACAATGGTTCGGTTGAAGAAGGCATGGACGATTATCTGAACTCGCTACCTGATTTTATTGAGGTTAAGAAATATGAAGACCGTTGTCCAAACGAATTACATCGAGCAATGAACTATGCTATCAAGGTTGCTCGCAGAAACGGAAGCAAATACGTCAATTTTATTCAAGATGATTACCAGTATGTTCACAGAGATGGAGGCATGCTTGATAGCATTCATGCTGCTTTTGAGAAGCATCAAGATGTTGTTCAACTTCAGACCAACATGATTTGGAAGAAGAAGTTCAACAAGATAGGTAGCGTTAATATTGTCAACGTAGGCAAGCATAAGTGGTTCAAAATGCTTGACAAGTCTCCATGTGACAACGGGTTTACTCGTGTTGACCTTTATGACTGTATTGGCTTATACCCAGTTGGCGTCAGTATACATGGCAAAGAGAAGGGCTATGTTAGCGGAGAAGCCTGGTTTGCGAAGAAAACGAGAGGTACATATCGAATGATATCCGCTTATCCAAATATGTCTATGATTAAGAACTGCGCCTATGTTAGAAATAACAAGCGTCATGGCGATTATTTTCCGCCACCGAAAGAACTGTATCTAAAGCCGTCTAATAAAGAAGAGATAAAGAATATTCAGGCTCGTGGTCGTGCTAATAGTTTCTGCTTTATAGAAGATATGACAAGGACATGGGGCTGGGAGCCAAAGACCGCAGATAAGCACAGCCAGTCAGATAAGGTGGAGCACGTATAATGCCATCAAAGATGGAACGAGATGGATTCAAGCTTGTAAAGACCAGCAAAGTTGGTCCGCATACATTACTGTGTCAATACGTTCCTCGTGTTTTCAAGCCTGAACACTGGGAAGGGGCTGACTACCCTTATCTCAAGAACTCACCGCATGTTCGATTTGTCAAGCAGATGTTAACCGACGACAGTCGCAAGCTCATGGATAGCGACTATGCAAACTGGCAACGATATCTCTATGAAATTGGTTTTAGTAGTGGAGATTCAGCAGAACACGTTGCGCAGCGTAAGGTGGATAAGTTTTCCAAGCTCGTTCGTATGATACAGAAAAGTGGCTATGACCATACGAAGATTATCAATCTTCTTGATAGGCCGATGATGGAGACACGGTACGGTAAGCCCATTGCGGCCAAGGGTTTTGAGATATACAACGGTCATCATCGTGCAGCCTATGCGTATGCAGTTGGAATCAATAAACTCAAATGTAATATACATAGAGATACAAAACCAGGAAGCAAGGAATCTCGACTTGACTTTCGTTTGACATAAACTATGGAGTCGTAATGGACACTTGTAAACTTCTCGTGGGAGGCAACTACTTCTTAGCTGACCAGGTCAAGTTCTTTGATAATTCTATGTTTCACCAGGTATCAGACAGACTTGATGTTGAGGTTATTGATTGGGCTGATGTAATCAAGAAGCCTCAGAAGGTTGACGCTCCATATGCTATGGTGTTTGGGCTCAAGACATGGACTCGGCAGGCTCGTAAGAAGCATGGCATGGGTTGGTCCGAAATCATTCCTCGCATTCATCGCTATCTTAAGCACGCTGTAGGCGACAAGCCAATCGGCGTATTCGATGACCTCTCTCTAAAAGAAGTCAAGCATCATGGCGAGCGTATGCAGAAGATGTTCTTTGACAACTTCGATTGTCGTTTCTATCTCCTCAGGGAAGGGATGAAGAAACAACGGTATGACAAAAGAGTAAAACCATTCACAATGCCTTGCAAGGACTTTACTTATTTGGCAAAACCAATCAAGGATAAACAGTTAGACATTTTCTTTCGCGGTAATGAGTCTGACCCTGAACGAGTCAAGTTCTTCAAGCAATACCAGAAAACTAAGCACGATATGAGGGCCGATGTCATTGTTTATCGGGGCGGCGACCGTGCCAAGGAGCGACTATCTCACGAGCAGTTCATGGCGAAGATGGCAGACTCTATATTCAACTTTCATTTCAAGGGGACCGGATATTGCTGCTATCGTTATCAAGAGATTGCATCTTCAGGTTCGATAATCGTCAGCCCCAACTATCCTCATCTTGTTCCCCATGACTATATTGATATGGAGAGTTGTATCATATACAAATCATTTGACGATATGATGAATAAGATGAATCAGTTACTCAAGCAACCAGAGCGTTTACAGGAAATGCAAGACCGCTCTATTGAGAACTTTAAAAAATACCACACGACTGAAAAGAGGTTCGAAGAGCTTCTTGAGTCGATTGACCTTCTTGGGAGATAAACATGGCAGAACTAAGCGTAAAGCTCAACTATGGCGGCAAAGACTTCAAACTGTATGTATATCCAGAGATGCGGACCAATAAAAAAACGGGCAAGAAAGAGCCCATAGATAGTATTAGTCGTCGTATCTGGGAGAATAGACAGTTCTACGAGATTGACAAGATAGAAGACTACCTCAAGTTTATGAACGACGACGCTGTTGTATTCGACTGCGGAGCTAATATTGGCAACCACTCTGTTTTCTGGGGCGCTCATTGTAAAGAAGTCCATGCGTTCGAAGCTTTTCCATCAAACTACAAGCTTCTCAAACGAAACATGAAAGAGAACAATATCGGAGGACAGGCCTACCGTGTTCTTCTTGGCAATACGCCAGGCAAATATGAGGCTGTGACCACGAAAATCAGTCGTGGCGCAACTTGCTTTGAGCCCAATCCAAATGGCGAGTATACCTCGATGCGTCTTGATGATGTTGTTGATGAAAGCATTAAGCCTACCTTCGTGAAAATAGATGTAGAAGGCAATGAGCTTGAGCTTCTTAAGGGCGCAAGTCGCATTCTCGAAGTGAGCCATCCTGTCTTATGTATTGAGATTCACTATTTCTATCACGACGACATGGATGACCAGGTTCTTGCAGAGTTAGCAAAGTATGGATACGAGGAAGGTGTTGATGTTTTCTTGACCCGTAGAACGAAAAAGAAGAAGTGAAGTATGTAGGTATCAAAAACTCGGCACAGAAGTCTGAGCTTCTGAAGAAGGCCAAGAAAGTTGGCAAGGTAACGACAATTCAGTTGCCCGCTATCGCAGGAGGCGATTGCAGCCGTCACCGAGAGCTGCTTGCGATGTTTGATGTAGGAGCAACTGATTTTCGCGAAGCCGAATACTACAAATACCAGAAAAGCAACGGCAAGGAGCCCGCTCAGATTGTTGAGAAGATAGAACGGTTTCGCAAGACCTATGAGTCAATCAAGAAGAAGGGGTATGACTATAGCCAAGGTCATATCGTCGTGACATCAAATGGAGCAAGGTTAGATGGCTCGCATCGTTCATCGATTGTCGAGCATCTTGGCTTTAATGAGCTTGATGTTTTGATGGTTGACTGGGAATCTGTGTTTCCAAAGTCAAAGCTCAGGGATATATACGCTCATATTGAAGAGCAACAAAAAAGGTATAACTCATGAAAATAGTTTGAAAATATGGAGTAGAATATGAAAGTATTGATGCTAGTAGATAAGCTCAATTGGAGTTATCACGCGATTTCGCAGAATCTCGTCAAATACAACACAGACGATTCGGTTCAGTTGTCGTATACCCACATCAAGGGAAATGCGAAGCATATCAAGAAGATTTACACGAAGTATGACCGCGTTCTTGTGATGGGATGGCAGAACTATGAGCTTGTAAACTTCTTGCCCAAGAAGCACACTTTGATTGGCATACACGGTCATCATGCTTGGGATGACCGTAAAACACACCCAGATAGAAACGTTGCTCCGCCAAGGCATCTGGTTGATTTCTTGAATCAGTTTGCCAGAGTCAACACCGTTTCTCGCAAGCTCGACCGTATTTTCAAAAAGGCAGGCGTCAAAAAGCTAACCTATACAGCAAATGGCGTGGATAGCGAACTGTTCGTTCCTCAGCCAAGCGGAAATAAAGAGTTCACCGTGGGCTACTCTGGTTCTTCTGCTCATGATTGGCGCAAGGGCGTATCCGAGTTCATGAAACCAGCAGCAAAGAAGGCGGGCGTCAAACTCAAAGTCGCTATGCTCGCAACTAAACATCATGTCACGCTCGAAGATATGCCTACATTCTATCAGGCGCTTGACGGGTATCTTTGTGCTTCATCATCTGAAGGATTCTCGCTGAGCGTTCTAGAGGCTGCGTCGTGTGGTCTGCCGGTTGTTTCGACTCGCGTGGGCGGATGCGAAGACCTGATTGACGATAAGGTAAACGGTTTTTTGGTCGATAGAAATGTAGATGCGATTGCAGATAGGCTGCGACTACTCAAGGATGATGTAGAGCAGCGAAACCAGATAGGCGAAGCTATGAGGAAAACTATTGAGGACCAATACTGTTGGAGTAAGCGAACACAAGATTGGATTGATTTTTGCAAAGGAGAAACATAATGGCTTGGACACCAGGACATGAACTAAAATATTGGCGAAAGAATGGCCTTCGCAAGGGCTCTCATATTTATAAGAACTACTTTGATAGTTTTAAGTTAGCAGAACATAGTTTTGATGGTAAGAAGGTTGCAGATGTTGGTTGCGGCCCTTTCGGTGGTGTTCTCATTGAGCTTGAAAAGGCCGATGTTTACCCGATTGATGTTTTGGCGGATGAATACAACGCAATGAAAGTATCTTCGGTGAAAATACATAAAGGCGATTTATCTCAGACGCTTCCATTTGATGATGGTTTCTTTGATTACGCAATTTGTACAAATGCAATTGATCACATACCTGACATGCTTCACGGTATGAGGGAGCTTAATCGTATACTTGCATCTGGCGGAACTTTGTTTTTGCATGTTCATCTGCGAAGCAAGGAAGAACTTAATAAGGCTCATGTTCATACTCTCGATCTCAAGAAGGCTGAGAAGCTTGCGAAGGATGCTGGCTTTGAAGTCTTGCAGAACGAGAAGGATACCGATTGGGTTAACGATGAGGCTGACCGATACGCTACATACATGATACTTAGAAAGGCTTGATATGCTCGATAGGCTGCTCGTCATATTTTCCAACTACGATGGCTATCGAACGTCCAACGACCTAAAAGAGCCAAGAGTCAAAGTTATGATTGACTCGTTTATCGAGACCTGCGGCGACCCTTCAAAGGTTCACGCTCTGCTGCTTGATAATGGTTCAACGGATGGTTCTGAAGAAATTCTTCAGGACTACCAGTCAGATACTTGGACGTATCGAAGAAAGACGACAGAGGACTATTATCTTGGAACGCTAAACAAGCTTCTTCATGAGTATCAAGGTCAGTATGATTACATGATGATCATAGACAATGACCAATACTTTTTTCGCCCTAACTATCTTGAACGCACGTTGCAAGTATTTGAAGAAGATCCTGAGATCATCGCGGTTCATCTTAAAGAGCATACCAAGAATGAAGAGCTAGACTCGCATCCTGGCAAGAAGGGTATCGCAGGTATATATGACAAGATACGTCCTGTTCTTGGCAGCTATTGGGGTCGTGCTCCTGTCTTTGAGGCAACCGACCCGTTCTTCAAGCCAGCGCCAGATAATAGGGGTATGGGCGTGGTAAATTTAGCAGGCTTTGCTCCTAAGCGAGTATGTTGGATGTATTACGGCTACTCGAACGTGGTTATACGCACGGACCCCTTTATTGAAGTATTCAAACGAAAGGGCCTTGAGTTGCCGTTCAAATCTAATCCTGACCGCTTGGCCTTGTTCTCGTCAACGGTGACAAGGTTCGGTCGTTCGGCCCAGTTGCTAGAGGGAGCCTCAATTAATTTTGGGTTCAGGAAGCATATTAAGTCGAGCGTGAGTGTCAAGAAGATGATCAAGGATTACAAGAAGGGCTATGGAAGCCTCAATATGAGCGATAAGTATTCCTTCTATTACAACAATGGAAGATTGGGGCCTGTGAGTAGGGCTATAGGAGCATTAGTATGTTGAAGACGAGGCAGACTTGCCGTATTTGTGGTTGTCCATTGAAAGAGATCATAGACCTTGGTAAACATCACCTTGTTGGATATGTTGGTGAAGGCCATTCGCCTATACAGCGAAAAGTCCCTCTTGTGCTTTGTTATTGTGATACAGAGAGCAATGAGAATGGATGTGGACTTGTTCAGTTGAAGCATACGACTCCAGGCGAATTAATGTATCCTCGCTATTTTTATCGTTCAGGCATTAATACTACGATGACTAATCATCTTCATAGTATTGTTGACCAAATTACTGCATTCTTTATTAGAGAGGGCAGCGGTATAGAGGATAGTGATACTATTATAGATATTGGCTGCAATGATGGAACGAGTCTAAAATACTGGGCGAGTAAAGGCTATAATAATTTGTATGGCTTTGATCCGGCAGAGAATATGCTTGAGTTCTCTAAGAAGTCTGGAGCTAATATAACAACAAGCTATTTCAATCTAGAAAACGTGGGCAGAGTAAAAGCCTTTGACGCAAAAGTCATTACGAGTATTGCTATGTTTTATGATTTGGAAGACCCAAATGAGTTTGTTAGAGATATATCCGTAACTCTTGACAGCAAGGGCCTTTGGGTTTTTGAGCAATCTTATCTACCATCTATGCTTGAACAGAATGCGTTCGACACGATATGTCATGAGCACTTAGAATATTATAGTCTTTCAACGGTCCAGAAATTACTTGCTCGTCATGGTATGGAAGTGGTAGATGTATACTTGAATGATATCAATGGTGGAAGTTTTCAAGTACATGCTTCTCATAGAAACGCATTTAAGAGAACTCTAGAAGCAAAAGCTCGCATCCAATCTCTTTTGGAGCGAGAGTTTGAGATGGAGATAGACACAGGTGAAGCCTTCCGTTTGTTTGAGAACAGGGTCAATAAGAACAATGAATCTTTGTCTTCTTTTTTAAAGCAAGCAAAAAAGGAAGGCAAAACAGTCTATGCATATGGGGCTTCTACTAAGGGCGCTATTACGCTACAAGTTTGTGGCATAACCAGCGACCTCATTAAAGGCTGTGCTGACCGTAACCCTATGAAATGGGGAACCGAGATTATAGGTACAGGCATTCCTATCGTGTCAGAAGACGAGGCCCGCGCAGACAATCCCGATTATTTCTTAGTTCTTCCGTGGCACTTTATGGAAGAGTTTGATAAACGTGAGAAAGAGTTCCGTGATCATGGCGGAAAGTGGATAGTCCCTATCCCCGAGTTCAGGGTGTTCTAATGGCGATCGAAGATGACATCAAACGTGTTCTTTCTGTGGGAGATTTAGTAGACAGGTATCTCATTGTTCAAATCAAAATACGCAAGCTTGATGCGTCTGTTCGTGAGGCTTTGAAAGAAGAGGCTAAAGCCCTGTCTTCGGTGATTATATATTGCACGGAGCATCTTTCGGAAGAGGAACAGCTTCGTCTTGGATGCTATCAGGATGTCCTCTTTGGTATTCTTAGCAGGCAGTGGGACACCCTCGATAAGATGAGAGACAGCGATTCCGACGCAGAAAGAGGAAGAAAAGCGATTGAAGCGCAAGACATAAATATCGATCGAGTAGACGCCAAGAACAAAATCAACAAACTATGCGGGTCTTTTCCTGAATTTAAGAGGTACGGAAAATCATGATACAAAGATATTCAGCTAACAATGTAAGAGAAGCCATTGTTAGACTCACTAACAAGCCTGGTAAAAAATGGGCATATGACCGACCTGAAGATGAGGGAAAGCCAGCTTTTGAGCGATGCATCGAGAACCCTTGGACCCTTGACAAGATTTCGTCTATCGATAAAGACCTTTCAGGGACCAAAATGTTTGATTTTGGCTGCAACAAGGCCAAGTATGTCCAAGCCGCAAAGAAACTGCATAATCTGAAGACATATGGTATCGATGCGAAGTCCGAAGGTAGCCGATACGTGGACCATTTCTTCGAGGGGCAATATGATAGCGATTTAGAGAATGAGATTATCAATGCTGGCCCTTATGCAATAGCGACTTCCATATCTTCAGTAGAGCATGCCGGTCACGACATGCATCCAAATGAAATAGCTATACGCAAATACCAATATCGCATATGCAAGATGATGATAGAGAACTCGGAGTATTTCTTTCTTACGGTTCCGTTTGGCAAGAGACCGGGCTGGGCCAAGGACGAAAGTCGCAAGAATCTCTATCAGTTCAACTCTGAGATGCTTGATTACATTAAAACAATAGCCGAATCTGAAGGCAAGAACTATTTAGAAGAGGTCTACAAGCTTGAAGGTGATAAATGGGTCATTTCCGACAGGGAAGCCGCCGCTGGTTGTCGATATAGGGGAAGCAAGCTTGGTGCGACAGCCATAGCATTGATTTCTGTATGGAGCGAAGATGAATAAGACAGCACTGGTAACAGGAATTACAGGACAAGATTATTGACCAGTTAATAAAGGAGTAATTCTATTTTAGAAGAAAAATAAATAGGAGACTTCTTTATGCAAGCAATATACAAAAGAATGGGTCTGACTGAAAAAGAATATTCCGCAAAATTAGAAGAAATGTACAACAGTGGAATGTCTCATCAGTCAATAGCAAATCAACTTAAATGTCATCGTGACGTTATAGAAAAACATTGTAAGAAATATGATATTAAATCTAGGAATCAGCTAGAAAGACGGAAAGTCAGATGTAAGCACATTGATTTAGATGATAAAGAAAAAGAAATATTAGATGGGATCATGCTAGCTGATGGGCATTTATTGAGCAGCCCTATTGCTGCAAGATTATCTTATGGTAGTAAATATCTGCCTACTCTTGAAGACATATCTAAACAAATGTCGAGCATGAAATTTACTAATTTCTGGCAAAGTAAAAAGACTGCTTGTTGGCATTTTAAATCTCATTCATATGCAGAGCTTCTTGAAGAAAGAAATAGATGGTATCCAGATGGCACAAAGAAAGTTCCAGATGATGTTAGGATAACTCCTCTATCTTGTTACTGGTGGTTTGTGGGAGATGGTTACGTGGTAGATTATGGTGTTATGTTATGCACTGATTCTTTTGATGATAATGACATAGGTTTGTTAATGAAAAAACTTAGTGAAAATGGGTTTAGTTCTCATTTAGTCAAGAGCAATAACAGAATACGAATTGAAGGTGATTCCGCTCCATCATTTTTGTCTTGGATTAGTTCTGAGGTTGATATATCGGATCAATACAAGTATAAATGGCATCACGGAAAAAGGATGAAAATATAATGACAAAGGTTGTACTTCTTACAGGCATAAGTGGTCAAGATGGCTCATACATGGCCGAGTTGCTCCTTGAAGAGGGATATGACGTCCATGGTCTCGTACGTCGAAGCTCTATTGATAAGTTTGACCGTCTAGAAGAGGGCGGTATCTTGGACAAGATTACGATTCACGAAGGAGATATGGGGGACCCCGTTAGCCTCAGTAACCTTATCTCCGAGATACGGCCACACGAATTATATAACTTTGCAGCAATGTCGGATGTCCCTTTCTCGTTCGTGTCGCCTTTCTATACAGAGATAGTCAACTCGCTGAGCGTCATGGTTATGCTTGAAGCTATCAAGCAATCGTGTTCTGAGTGCAAGTTCTACCAGGCTTCTTCTTCTGAGATGTACGGTAATCCTCAAGAGATTCCACAAGTAGAGTCCACGCCACTCAAGCCTATATCGCCTTATGCGATTTCAAAAACAAGCGCCTATCACTATGTTCGTTACTATCGAGAAGCATTTGGCTTATTCGCTATCAATGGTATATTGTTTAATCACGAGAGTCCTCGACGAGGCGACAAATTCGTGACCAAGAAAATAGTCAAGCATGCAGTCGAAGTTCTTGCTAACAAGAGAGAATATATCTATCTTGGTAACTTAGATGCGAAGCGCGATTGGGGATATGCGGTAGATTATATGGAGGCGATTCGTCTCATGATGGCTTACGAGAAGCCAGATGATTGGGTTGTCTCTACAGGCGAATCACATTCGGTTCGGTCTTTCTGCGAACTTGTTTTTAAGAATCTTGGCTATGATCTTAAATGGAATGGCAATGGCTTAAGCGAAACGGGTTCTATTGATGGCAAGACTGTAATACGTATATCGGATGATTTCTATAGGCCGTCTGACATACGCATTCTCAAAGGAGATGCATCAAAGGCTAAGTACGTGCTTGGGTGGTCTCCTAAGACATCGATTGAGGATTTAGTAGAGAAGATGGTATCTCATGAAATAGCTAATACCAAGGTGAATCATGATTAAAATAGGCATCAATGGCTTTGGACGAATTGGCAGAGTGTGTATGCGCATTTTGCTTGAGAGTAATGATTTCGAAGTTGTTGCAATTAATGATCCCGTGACTACAGATAACTTGTGTTATCTTCTTAACTTTGATTCTCATTACGGCAGAATACCCGAGTTCGAAGCTCAAGACGATTTCTTGATTCGAGGCGATGTCAAGATACCGATTCGTCACGAAATGGATATCTCCGAGGTTGACTGGAACGGCGCAACTATTGTCATAGATGCTTCTGGCGTGACGGACAATATTTACAACGCACGCAATCTCCCCGAGAATATTACGAGCATTGTAACTCATTCTCCTAGCAATGGTGTAGATAGCTATATAGTAATGGGCATCAATGATAATGAGTATGATGCTTCGCATAAGGTTATCTCAAGTAGCATTTGTGATGTAAATGGCGCAGCCCAAGTTATTAAGCCTATCGATGACAAGTATGGCATAGAGAATGGTTTCGTAACCACTCTGCATCCTTGGTTGTCCTATCAGAATCTTATAGATGGCCCTGTAGCGAACCAAAGCAATCCTGGTCATTCTTGGCCTGATTATTCACTGGGCCGCTCGTCTGTCGGTACAATGATACCAAAGAATACGAGTCTCATTCCTGCTCTTGATAATGTTATACCTAACATTAGTAAAAGAGTAGATGCGATTTCATTCCGTACACCTACCTCAATCGTATCTAGCGCAGATATGACGCTTACCCTAAAGTCAGATTTTGAAGTTGAGGAAGTTACAGAATTCTTGCGCGGTCTGCGTTCCGAATATATAAAAGTCAATGAGCAGCATCTCGTTGGCATGGATTATTTAGCCATGAATGAAGCTGTAGCTATAGATTTGCAATGGGTTAGAAAGATTGGTTCGATGCTACACCTGGTTATCTGGTATGACAACGAATGGTCATATTGCTCGAATACCGTCAAACTCGCAAGAAAGGTTGGTTCATGAGTATTGCATCTTTGTTGATAGGAAAGAAGAATAGCACAGGCGTTCCAGGTAAGAACGTGAGACTTGTCAACGGGGTTCGCTCTGCCGAGTATGCATATCGTGCTTCAGAATATAGCAAGCTGATACAATATCGTTTTGTCTCTACCGATTGTGGTAGGATTCAATGCATGGGTAGAGAACATGGCTGGTCTATTATTGACCGTCCAAGCGAGCTTGCTCAGCCAGAAACACTAACCGAAGATGTCTTGAGTCATGCTCTTGAGTTCATGGATAATGAACTTCCTGAGCCACCAGAAATCATCGTATTGCATTTCTGTAATACCCCAGCCATTGACCCTGTATTGATTGATGAGGGTATACAAACGCTTCTCAACGAGCCTGAGTGGAGTTCAGTATTTTCGCTTTGTAAGTTTGATATGTTCAGTCCTGTTCGCGCTCAGAAAGTTGTAGATGGCGAAGTTGTGCCATTCGTGGACCCCAAGCATTTGCCCGAAGCAAACTCGCTTCGAAATAGCCAGGGTGCCTGCTACTTTTTGGATTTCTCTGTTCAAGTTCTTCGTCGCGAGTGTTTCGAAAGCATGGGTCGAACCGATACTATCTTCAAGTGGATGGGTAAAAAGCCCAAAGCTCTCATTCGAGACGCAAGAGTCTTTGACGTTGATGAAGAATGGCAGCTAGGAGTAGTAGAAGAATGGGTCAAGAATCATGCTGAAAGTAGTAATACCGGATCATATAGTTGATGAGACAGAAGTTGAAAGACAAATATTCGGCGACGATGCAACGGTAACTTGCTACCGCCAACCGCCTGAGTCACTAGAATACCTTAGAAACTTTGATGCCGTTATGCATTGGCATCATTTCCGCGTTAATGAAGAAACGCTTGCCTACATGGACAAGTGTAAGTGTGTCGTTCGTTTTGGTGCGGGACTTGATAACGTAGACCAGGAACTTTGCGAGAAGCAGAATATACGAGTATTCAACGTGCCTGATTATGGCGTAGACGAGGTAGCCGATCATACGCTTGCGCTAATTCTTGGATTATCTCGGAGTATTGTAGCTCATCAGAATGACCACAGAGCATGGGTTGACCAATATGAACAACCCAATATACGATTGGAAGGTAAAACAGCAGGTATCATTGGTCTTGGTCGCATTGGTCTTGCTGTGGCTCGTCGATTGCAGGCTTTTGGCATGAACATATTGTTCTATGACCCATATGTTGAAGAAGGCATCGAGAAGAGTCTTGGCTTCCAACGAACGAACGATCTCAGTAAGATAGCCGCCGTAAGTTCAGTTATCACGTTGCATGTTCCTCTAACAGAGGAGACACATCATATGATCAATGATTATTTTTTGCATTGGATTAGCAAGGCTCCAATATTTGTCAATACTTGTCGTGGTGGTGTTGTAGATTATGATGCCCTTATTGCAGCTCATAAGGCTGGTAAGTTTCAGGGTTTGGGCATAGACGTATTTGAG
>Ga0326597_10000808_pt1 | contig 53527 bp, 46 predicted proteins | sample RVTome_12_FD_203789 | JGI IMG/M metagenome (GOLD analysis project Ga0326597, IMG submission 203789) | Soil microbial communities from uranium-contaminated site in the Upper Colorado River Basin, Wyoming, United States - RVT100D185 | ecosystem: Environmental > Terrestrial > Soil > Contaminated >... | reverse complement strand
TCGGGCGGCTTCGATCTGTGGCTTGCCGGCACCGTCGACAACCCGGGCGGCGTGGCGCTGCTGGCGCGCAAGGGCGGCTGGCGGTTCGACGCCGTCGGCACCGCGCTCAACGTGGTGACGCCGGCGCCGGCCGAGCTCGAACGCGTGCTGCGCACGGTCGAGGACACCTTCTGGAACCCGGGCGCGGCGACGGCGCTGGCGCCGGACGGCGCGGTCGCGGCGTTCGTGCTGCCGAAGGGCGCGGGCGGCGCCTACCGGTTCCCGGCCGACGCGGCGGACAGGACGTATCGGCTGCAGATCGACGACCCGGCCGCCTCGGGCGGCGGCGGCGGCGGCGGCGGTGGCGGCGGCGCGGGCGGCGGCGGCGGTGGTGGCGGCGGCGGCGCCGGCGGCAGCGGCTTATGACATGCGCATGAGCAAGCTCCTTCAGCGGGCCGCGGCGGCGCTTGCGCTGCCCCGGCCGAACCGGCGACAGTCGGTTCATGCGCCCCCGCCCCCGCCCGCTGCTGGTGCTCGGCTTCGTCGCGCTGATGACGGCGCTGTGGATCGCGCATTCGCCGCCGAGCCCGACCCTCGGCCGCGCCCTGAAGGACGCCGAGGCGCGGCTGGGCGAATTCTATCGCGGCCGCGACTTGCCGGCCGGCTGGCGGCTGGCCGGAATTTCCGTGGTCAGCCGCCGGGACGAGGTGTGGGTGGATTTGCGCCTCGCCGCCGGCGCGGCGGCGGCATTGGCGGCGAATACCCCGGCGGCGACCGCCGCCGCCGTCGCGCGGGCGTGTCCGCCGAGGGCCGACAGGGTGTGGCGCATCCTCAAGCCCAGCCAGCAGATCGAGCTGCGCGCGGCCGACGAGGCCGGCCGTGTGCTGGTCGCGGTGAACTGCCGGGCGCAGGGGCCGAACTAGGCGGCGGCGCCCGGCGGCGCCGGCGGGGCGGCTATTTCCAATCGCGCCCGGTGAGCAGCTTCCAGGCGTTGCGGTAGCCGATGTCGTGCCTGGCGGTCTCCGGCAGGTCGCGGACGATCAGGCGCGCCGCGACGGGCACCGCGACCGACTGACGGCGGCAAGCGGCGGTTTCGCATCGGCCTCGGCCTCGGCGGGCGTTTTTGCCAGTCTCGGCGCCCGCGCTTATTATAGCCGCGCCGCAAGCGGGCGGCAGCATCGGCGGCGCGGCCCTCCCCGGCCCGCCGCTGGTTTATGAGGGCGGGCGATGGCGGACGCGACGGGCCGGGCGACCGGCGACAACTGGAACCGCAGGACCTGGGACCTCGCCGGGCCGGTGATCGTCTCCAACGTCTCGGTGCCGCTGCTCGGCGCCGTCGACACCGCCGTTGTCGGCCACCTGCCGGGGGCGCACTACCTCGGCGCCGTCGCCGTCGGCGCGCTGATCATCGCCGTCGTCTTCAACGGCTGCAACTTCCTGCGCATGGGCACCACCGGGCTGACGGCGCAGTCGCTCGGCGCCCGGCAGCCGGACGAGGTGCGCGCGTGGCTGCTCCGCGCCGGGCTGCTGGCGGTGGCAATCGGCGCGGTGCTGATCGCGGCGCAGGCGCCTATCCTGTGGGCGGCGCTCGCCGTGATCGACCCCAGCGCCGAGGTGCGGCCGCTCACCGACGCCTATTTTTCCATCGTCATCTGGGGGGCGCCGATGGCGCTCGTCAACGTCGCCATGCTCGGCTGGTTCTTCGGCATCCAGAACACCCGCGCCGCGCTGGCGACGCAGGTGTTCATGAACGGCGTCAACATCGTCCTCGATCTGTGGTTCGTCGTCGGCCTCGGCTGGGGCGTCCCCGGCGTCGCCTGGGCGACGCTGATCTCGCAAGTAAGCGCCGTCGCCGTCGGCGTCTGGCTGGCGGCGCGCGACCTCCGGCGCATCGGCGGCCGCTGGCACCCGGCGGCGGCGTTCGACGTCGGCCGGCTGGCGCGCATGGTGCGGGTCAACGGCGACATCCTGGTCCGGTCGCTGTGCCTGCAGGCGGCGTTCATCATCGTCACCGCGCTCGGCGCCCGCATGGGCGACGTGGTGCTGGCGGCCAACGCCATCCTGATGAACCTGCAGATGTTCATGGCCTACGCCCTCGACGGCTTCGCCAACGCCGCCGAGGCGCTGGTCGGCGAGGCGCTCGGCGCCGGCGACCGCCGCCGCTTCCGCCAGGCGGTGACGGCGACCAGCCGCTGGGCGCTCGGCTTCTCGGTGTGCTTCTCGCTGCTCTATCTGGCGGCGGGCGGCGTCCTCATCGACGCGCTCACCTCCGTCGCCGAGGTGCGCGGCGCGGCGCGCGACTACCTGCCGTGGCTGGTGGCGCTGCCGATGGTGTCGGTGTGGAGCTATCAGCTCGACGGCATCTTCATCGGTTCGACCTGGACCGCCGAGATGCGCAACGGCATGGCGGCGTCGCTGGCGGTGTTCGCCGCGATGCTGTGGGCGCTGGTGCCGGGCATGGCCAACCACGGGCTGTGGCTGGCGTTCGCGCTGTTCATGGCGACGCGCGGCCTCACCCTCGCCTTATTCTACCCGCGGCTCGAGCGCGCCATCGGCGGCGCCGCGTGAGCGCGGCCGCGGGCGCCGGCGCGGCGTTATTTCGCTACAGCGCCGGCGATTAGTCGATTACAGTCGGGGTCCGGATGGCAAGCCCAAACGACATCTCGACGCCCTCGCCGCGCCGCCGCGGCCGCCGGGGATAACGCCCCGTGTGCGGCATCGCCGGCCTCCTATATTTCGCGCCCGGCGCCGCCGTCGACGCCGGCGCGCTCAGCCGCATGCGCGACAGCATGGTGCATCGCGGTCCCGACGGCGCCGGCCAGTGGATTTCGCCCGACCGCCGGGTCGGCCTGGCGCACCGCCGCCTCGCCATCGTCGATCTCACCGCCGCGGCGGCGCAGCCGATGTCGGACGCCGACGAGCGCGTGTGGATCACCTTCAACGGCGAGATTTACAACCACCTGGCGCTGCGCCGCACCCTCGAGCAGGCCGGCCACGTCTTCCGCACCGACCACTCGGACACCGAGGTGCTGGTGCACGGCTACAAGCATTGGGGCATCGACGGCCTGCTGGCGCGGCTCGAGGGCATGTTCGCGTTCGCGCTGTGGGACCAGGCGGCCGGGCGGCTGACGCTGGCGCGCGACCGCGTCGGCGTCAAGCCGCTCTATTTCACCACCGCCGCCGGCGCCTTCCGCTTCGCCTCCGAGATCAAGGCGATCCTCACCGACCCCGCCGTGCCGCGCGCGGTCGAGCCGATGGCTGTCAACCATTACCTCAGCTTCATGGTGGCGCCGGCGCCGCTGACCATGTTCAAGAACATCTTCAAGCTGCCGGCGGCGCATCTGCTCGAGATCGAGGCCGACGGGCGGATGACGGCGCGCCGCTACTGGGACGCGACGCCGGGCGCCGGCATCGACGCCGCCGAGGTCGAGCACCTGTCGGCGGCCGCCCGCGAGGACTTCTACGCCACCGGCATCCGCCAGCGCCTCAAGGCGGCGATCGAGAAGCGGATGATGTCGGACGTGCCGTTCGGGGTGTTCCTGTCGGGCGGCATCGATTCGACCGCCAACGTGGCGCTGATGAGCCGGCTGATGGACCGCCCCGTCGACACCTTCACCGTCGGCTTCAAGGACCACCCGGAGATCAACGAGCTCGACTACGCGCGGCTGGCGGCGAAGACCTACAAGACCAACCACCACGAGGTGCTGATCGACGCCGCCGACATGCAGGGCTATCTCGACGACCTGGTGCATCACCAGGACGAGCCGATCGCGGACTGGGTGTGCGTGCCGTTGTATTTCGTCTCGAAGCTGGCCAAGGACTCGGGCGTCACCGTGGTCCAGGTCGGCGAGGGCTCGGACGAGCAGTTCTGCGGCTACGACAGCTGGCTCACCTATCTCAGGCTCTACCGCAATTTCTGGGACCCCTATCGCGCCGCGGTGCCGGCGGGCCTCAGGCGGCTGATCGGCCGCCTCGCGGCGCCGCTGGCCGGGCTCTCGGACTCCTCGGCGCGCGTCGCCGAGGTGCTGTGGCGCGCCGGTCATCGGCGGGAATTGTTCTGGAGCGGCGCCAACGCGTTCTGGGACCTGCACAAGCGCCGCTACCTGAAGCGCCCGTTCGCCGCCGCGGACGGCTGGGACGGGCTCGGGCGCGCCGGCATCGACATCAGCGGCCTCGACGACGCCGACAGCGGCGCCGTCATCGACGGCTACTTCAAGGGCTTCGACGCCGCCCACCCGGGCCGCGACCCACTCACCCGCATGGCCTACGCCGAGCTGCGCCTGCGCCTGCCGGAGCTGCTGCTGATGCGCCTCGACAAGATCGCCATGTCGGCCTCGGTCGAGGGCCGGGTGCCGTTCCTCGACCACAAGCTGGTCGAGTTCACCATGGACATCCCCGGCGACGCCAAGGTGAAGGGCGGCGTCAAGAAGCACCTGCTGAAGAAGGCGCTCGGCAACCTGCTGCCGTCCGAGATCGTGCACCGGCCGAAGGTCGGCTTCGCGGCGCCGATGGCGGAATGGCTCAGGGGCGACTTCGGCGCCCGCGCCGAGGCGGCGGTGATGGGCTCGGCGCTGCTGAAGGACGGCCCCTTCGACCGCGACCACGTCGCGGCCGAGTTCCGCGCCCACCGACAGGGCCGCAAGAACGAGGCGGTGCGCCTGTGGACGCTGTTCAATCTCGCGGCCTGGCACGCCTACTGGATCGAGGGGCGGGCTTGGCGCTGACGCCGGTCGTCGTGATGTCGTAGCCGGCGGCCTTGGCGTCGTCGTGGAACATCTTCACCGTCTCGCGCGAGAACGCCGTCAGGTCCTTGCCGACGTGCGCCAGCTTGGCGAGGATGTCGGCCGTCGCGGTGATGATGTGGCAGCCCGCGGCGTCGGCCTGGAACACGTTGAGCACCTCGCGCGGGCTCGCCCACAGGATCTCCGCCTTCGGCCGCGCGCGCGCGATCCGCACGGCTTCCTTCATGTGCGGCACCGGGTCGCGGCCGCTGTCGGCGACGCGGCCGGCGAACACCGAGACGATCGCCGGCGTCGCCTTATCCAGCGCCGCCACCACCTCGGCCACCTGCGCGAGGGTGAACACCGCGGTGACGTTGACGGCGACGCCGCGCCGGGACAGCGCGGCGACCAGCGGCGCCGAACTCGCGCCCTCGGTGTCGGTGACCGGGATCTTCACGTTCACGTTGGCGCCCCACGAGGCGATCTCGATCGCTTGCGCCTCCATCGCCGCGAAGTCGTCGGCGAACACCTCGAACGAGATCGGCCGCCCGCCGACCATCGTCAGCGCCGCGCGCGCGAACGCCTCGTAGTCGCCGACGCCGGCCTGGCGCATCAGCGTCGGGTTGGTGGTGAAGCCCCTGATCAGCGGATCGGCGCCGAGCGCGCGGATTTGCGCGAGATCGGCGCCGTCGGCGTAGATCTTGATCCGGAGGTCGCGTGGCGCGGGCGGGTTGGTCATCGGGTTCCCCGGCGAGGGCCGCGGGCGGCGCGGCCGCCCAACCTTAGCCCAGGCGGCGGCAAAAATCCCGCCGCCGGCGGCCGATCACGGTCTTTCGCGTCATGCCCCGGCGAAGCCCGGGGCATCCAGCCTTTGCCTCCCCGGCGCTCCCTGGATCGCCCGCGCCCCGGGGGGGTGCGGGGGTCACCCCCGCAAGAGCCCCCAAGACCGGGCGACGACGGGCCGGGGCAGGTCGCCGCGGCCGCCCGTGTTCATGGCGTGAACACGGGCGGCCCGGCCATAATCCTTTGTCGCCGCCGCCGCCGCGTTTTACAGTCGGCCGGCGGCCGCCACCCGGGGAGCACCCTTGCCAGCCATGACGCGCCTGTTGGAACTGCTGCGCCGCGGCGCGCGCGCCTCGCCGGCCCGCATCGCCCGCTGGCTGGCGCGCCAGGCGGCGGCCGAGCTCGACCAGCACCGGGCGCCCGGCCGCGCCCGCCGTCTCACCGAGGCCCGCCTCTTGGCCGAACTCGGCGCCGGCAGCCTCGAGGCGCTTTGGGCCCGCCTCGCCGCGGCGCCGTTCCCCGGCGTCGCCGGGCCGGTCGCCGCCGCGACCTACGAGCAACTCTGCCCCGGCGACGCCGCCCGCATCGCCGCCGACGCCGACGCCGCCGTCGAGCGCCGCGTCGACCTGCTCGGCTCCGGCCCGGTCGCCCTCGGCCGGCCGATCGACTGGCACACGGATTTCAAGACCGGCCATTCGTGGCCGCGCGCGCCGTTCCGCCGCCTCGATGTGCTGGATTTGGACCGCGCCAGCGACGTGAAGGTGCCGTGGGAGCTGTCGCGCCTGCAATGGCTGCTGCCGGCCGGCCAGGCGTACCTGCTCGGCGGCGACGAGCGTTACGCCGAGGCGGCGCGCGCCGTCATCGACGAATGGGCGGCGGCCAATCCGCTGGCCCGCGGCGTCAACTGGGCCTGCACCATGGACGTGGCGTTGCGCGGCATCGCGCTGGTGTGGCTGTTCCGCGCCTTCCACGCCAGCGACGCCTGGAACGACGACCGCTTCCGCCTCGATTTCCTGCGCCTCCTCTACCTGCACGGCGACTTCACCCGGCGCCACCTGGAATGGTCGGACGTGAACGGCAACCACCTGCTGGCCGACGCCGCCGGGCTGGCGGTGATCGGGCTGTTCCTCGGCGGCCGCGCCCCCGGCCGCTGGGCGGAAAAGGGCTGGAAGATCCTCGCCGGCGAGCTGCCGCGCCAGGTGTTCGCCGACGGCGTCGACTTCGAGATGGCCGCCGCCTATCACCGCCTGGTGCTGGAATTGTTCCTGCTGCCGGCGCTGCATCGCCGCGCGCTTGGTTTGCCGGTGGCCGGGAATTATGCGGACGCCTTGCGCAGGATGGCGCGTTTCGTCGCCGCCTACGGCCGCGACGACGGATCGTCGCCGTTGTGGGGCGACGCCGACGACGGCCGGGCGCTGCCGTTCGGGCCGCAGCCGGTCACCGACCACCGCTACCTTATCGGCCTGGTCGGGCTTGCCTTCGACGACGCCGATCTGCTCGCTTTGGCATCCGGCCCGGCGGCGGAAATTTTCTGGCTGCTCGGCGCCGACGCGGCGGCGAAGCTGCCGGCGAAACCGCGCCCGCCCGGCTCGCAAGGGTTCCCTGACGGCGGCGTCTACGTGATGCGCGCGCCCGGCGGCGACCACGTGTTCATCGACTGCGGCCCGGTCGGCCTCGCCGGCCGCGGCGGCCACGGCCACAACGACTGCTTGGGCGTCGAGGCGGCATTGGCCGGCGCGCGCCTGCTCACCGACTGCGGCGCCTACGTCTACAGCGCCGACGCCGAGTGGCGGAACAGCTTCCGCTCGACCGCCTTCCACAACACCCCGGTGATCGACGGCGAGGAGCAGAACCGCTTCGTGCGCCCGGAGTACCTGTGGACGCTGATGGACGACGCAAAACCCGAGGTGCGCCACTGGCAGGCCGGCGACGACGTCGACACGTTCGTCGGCGCCCACGCCGGCTACCGACGCCTGGCGCGGCCGCTGACGCCGGTGCGCGCGGTGACGCTCCATAAGCGCACCCACCGTCTGGTCGTCGTCGATGCCTTCGCGGGCGCCGCGCCGGACGTGGGTTCGAGCGATGGCGACCGTCACCTCCGCGTCCCCTATCACTTCGCGCCCGGGGTGGCGGTCGAGGCCGCGGGGCCCGGGGTGTGGCGGCTGGCGACGCCCAACGGCGCCTTCCTGCTGGTCGCCGGCGACATGGACTTGTGGACGGCGGCGCTTGGCGACGGCTGGGTGTCGCCGCGTTATGGGGTGAAGGCGCGGGCGAAGGTGCTCAACTTCATCCGCGACGGCCGGCCGATGCCTTTGGCGGTGGCGCTGATGCCGGCCGACGGCGCGCCGGCGGACGTGCGCGCGTGGCTGGCGGACGAGGCGGAAAAGACGATGAGGTCAGAGGGGATGAGGAAGGTTTAACTATCGCTTCAACGATTCGTAGTCGTCACCCCCGCGAAAGCGGGGGTCCAGGGCCCCCGGGAAGATAACTTGACGGCCGGAAGCAGACATCGTCGACTGCCGCCGACCGGAGCGACAAGGAGAGACCGATGCCGAAGTTTCTGCCGACCCATCCCGGCGAAATCCTGCGCGACGAGCTCGCCGCCCGCCGGCTCAGCGCCAACCGCTTCGCGCTCGAGATCGGCGTGCCGGCGACGCGCGTCGGCGACATCCTCAACGCGCGCCGCGCCGTGACGCCGGAGACCGCGCTCCGCCTCGCCGCCTATTTCGGCGGCTCGCCGAAGGTGTGGCTCGGCCTGCAGGCCGACTACGACCTCGGCCGCGCCGAGCGCGAGCACGGCCGCGAGATCAAGCGCACCGTGCGGCGGCCGAAGTCGGAATATGCCGGCGCGTGATGCCGCGGGCGGGCGGCGGGATTATTGCCGCCTTTGGCGCCCGGCGACGGCTGGGTGCCGCCCGCGCCACGGCGTCAAGGCGCGGGCGAAGGTGCTCAACTTCATCCGCGACGGCCGGCCGGGAGACGTGCGGCGGTGGCGCTGCTGCTGGCGGAAGGCGCGCCGGCGAATTTGCGTGATTGGCTCGCGGACGAGGCGGAGGCGGTGATGAAGCTGGAGGGGATGGGGAAGGGCTAGAGCAATATCGGCATCTCATTTGAAATTAGCGGATAGTATATAGGCTCCCGTTTTTGTCGCCGGCATTTGACCTAGTATTTGTTCAAGGTGTCCCGTGGTAATTATTCCAAAACGCCTGTCGCAATAGTGTCCAATTTGTCTGTAATCTGACAACACTTTTTGTTTGCCGCTCGCGTAGTCTAAAATATCCATCTCCTTTCTGCTCGAAGTTATACTCCATACTATTTGTAAAAAGTCTGCTGAGCAGCTCCGCCGCAACGTCACGGTCCCTTGTCACCATTGCCCCAATTGCCACGCCCGTTGCAAACTCGATTAGCCGACTCAACGGGTGAACATCTCGAAAAAATTTCTCGCGCTGTTGGCCCTTCGGAGTATCAGGACAAAGAATTTCCCCTTCGTTCCCGACCTCTTCTTCCATGAACTCTTCTGCTGCGAGTTCAAGCATCATCTGCTTAAGTGAAGCGGTTCAGCTGGAATTTTTAAAATTCTTTCGAAAATCCGTTTTCCATCCGGATTTTGTAAAAACTCCGAACCTTCCGTAAATGCACCAGGAAAAAATTGGCCTAATTTTTGAATAATGTGCGTAGTAGGCATATTTCGATTCCTTATCTTGTTATCAGGGCCAATTAAGAACGTTGGATATCCCTCCCAACCAGCCGAATATCCGACACGGCGGGTCATTACGGGAGCCTAATTTATTGAAACTTGCCAACACGCCCTAACCTGCCAATTAGGTCTATCAATCTAAACCAACTGTCAAAACCCCAAGCCAATTGCTCGTAGTATGTTCCTCGAATGTTCTTGACAACCTCGGATTCTGTGTGATATAATTCCTGTTTCGCTTTGAAATAGGGATTATAGCATGAATCCAGACCCTTACGGCGACTTCGACCTCGCCGACGACGAGCCCGTTGCCGACCGGCCGCCGGGCAAGCCGGCCCGGCCCTACGGCGTGCGGCCGACGCCGCCCGGACTGGTGCGCGACCCGGCGGTGCCGATGGCGGAAGCCGCCCGCGCCCCGGCGGTGCGCCCGAGCCGCGCGCCCGACGCGCCCGCCGTCGCGCCGTCGCCGACCGCGCCGCCGCCTGCGCTGCCCGCCGCAACCGACGCCGCGCCACAAGCCAAGCCCCTGCGCCCGCGCCAGGAGCGGTTCTGCCAGCTCTACGCCGTCATCGGCAACGCCAGCGACGCCGCCTGGCAGGCTGGCTACACGTTCGCCGACAGCCGCAACCGCGGCTACCGGCTGCTGCGCCGGCCGGAAATTCAGGCCCGCGTCGCCGAGCTGCAACGCGACCTCGCCCGCGCCATCCGCTTCGACGCCGAGATGATGCTCGGCAAGCTCGAAGGCATCTACCGCCAGGCGGTGCAGGGCGGCTACTACAACGCCGCCGCCCGCATCGTCGAGATCCAGGCGCGCGTCGCCGGGCATCTGCGCCTGCAGTCGGCCGCGCCGGCGCCGGAAAAGGACCCGCGATGACGCCGGCGGCCGACAAAAGCCGACAAAGGCCGACGAAAGCCGACAATAAAAAAACTTGTCGCCGCTTTTCCGGATCGCCCGGGCTGATCCCCCGAACAAGTCGCGGGAGGGCGATGACGGTTTCTCTTTCGTCATGCCGCGGCGAAGCCCCGGGCATCCGGTACGCCGCCCTACCCCGCCGGCGCGAGGAATTCCGCCAGCGTCAGCGCCACCACCTCGGTCGCGAGGCGCAGGTCGTCGAGCACCAGCCGCTCGTCGGCGCCGCCCATGTTGGCGTCGGCGGCGTTCGCCGGGCCGGCGCCGTAGAGCACGGTCGGGATGCCGCGCGCCGCGTAGTGGCGGGCCTCGGCGTCGAAGGCGACGCCGTACTCGGCGACCGCGCGCCCGGCGGCGCGCGACGCCTGACGCGTGAGCGTCTCGGCCAGCCTGCCGGCGCCGGCCATCGGCTTCATCGGCGCCATCAGCTTCAGCCGGCGGATGCGGCAGACGATGCCGGCGGCGCCGCTCGCGGTCTCGGCGATCAGCCGGGTGAGCGCGCGTTCGACCGCCGCCGGCGCTTCGTCCGGCAGCAGCCGGCGCACCAGCCGGAACGTCACTTTGTCGGCCGGCTGGTCGGGGCGGCGGCCGCCCTCGATCTCGCCGATCAGCAGCGTCGGCGCGCCGATGCCGGGCACTTTCGACTGCACCGCGGCCAAGCCGTCGCGCTCGCGGTAGAGCGCGTTGATCACCCGCCCCGCCGCCTCCATCGCGTCGGCGCCGGCCTGCCCCTTGGCGCCGCGCGGGCCGGCGATCGCCACCTCCATCTGCAGATCGCCCAGCGCCGAGGTGCCGATGCCGTAGGCGAGGCCGCTGCCGATGGCGTAGTCGGGATTCACGATGCCGTTGTCGAGCAGCCACTTCGGCCCGAGCTCGCCGCCGCTCTCGCCGTCGAAGCTGACGTGCAGCTCGACGGTGCCGGCAAGCTCCGGCTTGGCGCCGGTGAGCGCCGCCAGCGCATAGGCATAGGCCGCGATGTCGGCCTTGGCGAGGACGCCCAAGCCGGTCATCACGCCGGCCTTGATGGTGGCGGCGAACGGGTCCACCGTCCAGCCGTCGCCCACGGTGCGGGTGTCGCCGTGGGCGGCGAGCGCGACCACGTTGCCGGCGCCGAATACCTGTCGCGCCACCAGGTTCACCGCGTTGGCGACGCCGTGCCCGGCGGCGAGCTCGTTCGGCACCCGGTGCTGCGCGACGCCGAACTCGAGCGCCTTCAGTTCTTGGGCGACGCGCCCGGCGATCGCCGCGCCGTTGCCGGGCGGGTTCTCCGAGCCGATGCGGACCAGGTCCTTGACGAAGCCGAATTGCCGGGCGCGCCCGGCGACGAGCCGCTGGTGGATCCGGTTGGTGAGCTCGAAGTCCATGAAATCCTTCCCAAACTCAGGCTTGCAAACTGGGGCCTATCGGTCAAATTTGAGCCTCAACGACGACGAGCCCAGAGCCAACCCATGCCGAAACTGCTGAGCCTCGAGTTGATCGAAAAGCTGGTCGCCTATGATACCACCAGCCGGGAATCCAATCTGGACCTGATCGCCTATGTCCAGGACTATCTTTCCGGCCTCGGGGTGGAGAGCCTGCTGGTCGAGAACGACGAGGGCTCGAAGGCCAACCTTTTCGCCACCTTGGGCGACCCCGCCAAGCCCGGCGTGATGCTGTCGGGCCACACCGACGTGGTGCCGGTGGACGGCCAGTCGTGGGACACCAACCCGTTCCGGGTGACGGCGAAGGACGGCAAGCTCTACGGCCGCGGCACCGCCGACATGAAGAGCTTCATCGCCATCGTGCTCGCCTACGCGCCGAAGTTCCTGAAGAAGGGCCTGAAGACGCCGATCCACCTGGCGTTCTCGTACGACGAGGAGATCGGCTGCATCGGGGTGCGCCGCCTGATCGAGAAGATGAAGGGCTTCGCGGTGAAGCCGGCGATGTGCATCGTCGGCGAGCCGACGTCGATGCAGGTGGTCACCGGCCACAAGGGCAAGCGCAGCTTCGTCGCCCGCGTGCGCGGGCTGGAGGCGCACTCGGCGCTGGCGCCGATGGGCGTCAACGCCATCGAGTACGCGGCCGAGCTGATCGGGCACCTGAAAAGCTTGGCCGTGCGGAAGCAGGCCGAGGGCCCGTTCGATCCGCTCTACGACGTCACCCACACCACCGTGCATACCGGCACCATCGCCGGCGGCACCCAGCTCAACATCGTGCCGCGGTCGTGTCGGGTCGAGTTCGAGTTCCGCTTCCTCGCCGAGGACGACCCCGACGCGCTGGAGAACGAGATCCGCGCCTACGCCAAGGAGACGCTGGAGCCGCGCATGCGCGCCGTCGCGCCGGAGGCCGGCATCGACATCGAGCGCTTCAACGAGATGCCGGGGCTCAACATCGACCCCAACGCCGAGGTGGTGGCGTTCGTGAAGGCGCTGGCCGGGCGCAACGACCACGCCAAGGTCGCCTTCGGCACCGAGGCCGGGCTGTTCCAGAGCCGCGCCGAGATCCCGACCGTGGTGTGCGGCCCCGGCGCCATCGCTCAGGCGCACAAGCCGAACGAGTTCATCAGCCTCGAGCAGGTCGCCAAGGGCGAGGACTTCATGAAGCGCCTGATGGAAAAAGTCTGCGCGCGGTGAGCGAGCCGTCACGTCATGCCCCGGCACTCGGGTCCGCGCGGAGCGCGGCCCAAGGACAGGCTCCGTCCGGGGCATCCGGTCGCGCCGCCGCCCGGATCGCCCGGGCTGAAGCCGGGCGATGACGGTTTTTGTCGTTGCGCGCGGCTAGCGCGGGTTGCCGGCGAGGTCCTCGACGGCAAGCAGGGTCACCAGCGTGGTGTCGACGTAGGACTGCAGCGCCACCGGCGCCGCGCCCGAGCGGCAGGCGTCGAGGAACGCCGCCGCCTCCTCGGCGAAGCCCTTCTGCATCGCCGCCGACTTGCGGCGCGCGGCCGCGCCGTCGGCGATCAGCTCGAGCGCGCGCCAGTCGTCGATGACGGCGATGCGGCCGCCGCCGAACGCCTCGAAGCGCTCCTTCGGGTAAGCGGCATCGCCGTTGGCGAAGTAATGCACGGTGCCGATCGAGCCGTCGTCGAAGCCGACGGTGACGGTGGCGACATCGTCGGCGGCGAGATCGGCGCGGCGCGGATTGAGCCCGATGGCGCGCACCTTCACCGGCCGCGCGCCGGTCACCGCCTGCATCACGTCGATGAAGTGGCAGGCCTCGCCGACGATGCGGCCGCCGCCGACGGCCGGGTCGTGCACCCAGGCGGCGGCGCCGCCCCGCGGGATGCGCCCGGCGTTGACGCGGTAGACCATGGCCAGCGGCTCGCGGCGGTCCTTGAAGTGATCGGCGACGGCGCGGGCGAGCGGGCTGAAGCGGCGGTTGAAGCCGACCATGAGGACGCCGGGCGCCGCCCTGGCGGCGGCCTCGACGGCGTCGAGCTCGGCGCGGCCGAGCGCGAGCGGCTTCTCGACGAACACGTGCTTGCCCGCCTGCAACGCCGCGACGACGTAGCGCGCGTGGCTGTCGTGGCGGGTGGCGATCACCACCGCGTCGACGTCGGCGTCGTCGAGCAGGCGCTTCGCGTCGCTGGTGGCGTAGGCGGCGCCGGCGCGGGTCTTCAGCGCCTCCGCCGACAGGCCCTTGGCCGAGACGACGCCGCGCACGTCGAAGCCGTTGGTCGCCGCCAACGCCGGCAGCAGCGTCGCCTTGACGAAGTTGCCGGCGCCGATGATGCCGAGGCCGACCTTGCCGGCGACTTTTCGCGCCGTCGGCTTGGCCGCCGCCGGCTTCGCCGGTTTCGTCTCGGGCGCGTAGGTGAGCACGATGCCGACGGTGAACGCGTCGCCGCCGCCGGTGACCAGCGCGTAAGCGTCCTCGGCGCGCTCGACCGGGAAGCGGTGCGTGGTGAGGCCCTTGAGGTCGAGGCGGCCCGCGGCGGCGAGCTCGAGGAAGGCGCGCATGTTGCGGCGCTCGGTCCAGCGCACGTAGCCGATCGGGTAGTCGCGGCCCTTGTCCTCGTACTCCGGGTCGTAGCGCCCGGGCCCGTAGGAGCGCGATTGCAGGATCTCGAGCTCCTTTCGGAAGTACGCGTCGCGCGGGATGTCCATGCGCACGTCGCCGACGACGACCACCCGCGCCCGGTCGCGGCAGTGTTCGGCGACCAGGGCGAACGGCGCGCCGGAGTCCCGCGAGCCGGCGGTCAACAGCGCCGCGTCGACGCCGTAGCCGTCGGTGGCCGCGGCGATCATCGCGGCAAGGCCGGGATCGTCCGGGGTCGCGGCTTCGGCGGCGCCGAGCCTCCTGGCGAGTTCGACCTTGCGCCGGTCGATGTCGAGGCCGACCGCCTTCAGCCCGGCGGCGCGGGCGAGCTGCAGCGTGATCTGGCCGACCAGGCCGAGGCCGATGACAAGCACCGTGGCGCCGAGCTGTTGGTTGGCCTGGCGCAGCCCGTGCATGGCGATGGCGCCGAGCGTCACGTAGGCGGCGTCCTCGTCGGCGACCGACGCCGGCACCTGGACGAACAGGTTGCCCGGCACGGCGACCACCTCGGCGTGATTGGCGTGGCCGGCGCCGGCGCACGCCACGCGGTCGCCGACGGCTACGCCGCCGATTCGGCCGCCGACGGCGATCACCTCGCCGACCAGGGAGTAGCCGAGGGTCTTCGGCTCGGCGATGGCGTTCTGCACCGCCTTGAACGCCGACGAGAGCCCGTCGTTCTTCACCTTCTTGAGGACGCGGCGCACCAGGTCGGGCCGGGCCAGCGCCTTGCCGACGTAGCCCTTCCTGGCGAGGCCGAGCACGGCGCGGTCGGTGCCGGCGCTGATCAGCGAGGCGTGGGTGCGCACCAGGACGCCGCCCTCGGGCACCGCCGGCGGCGGCGCCTCGGCGACGGAGACCGCGCCGGTCTTGAAGTTCTCGACCACGATTTTCATCGTTCGTCCGCTCGCGCGCTGGATCGTTGCCGGAAGCCTTGAGGCCGCATAGCCGTAGCATAGCCGCGCCGCCGCCATAAGCCAATTCGGGCCTTGGCCGTCAACGGCATAGAGCGCGCACCGACATCGTGGCCGGGGCCGCGCCTCAGTTCATCTTGTGGCGGATGACGAAGTGGCCGTCCTTCATGCCCTGGAAGTACTCGCCGATCGCCGGGTGGCGGATCGGCTCCGGGTCGTTGTCGGGGACCAGGTTCTGCTCCGAGACGTAGGCGATGTAGGGCGTCTTCTCCGGGGTCTCGGCGAACAGGTGGTAGAACGGCTGGTCCTTCTTCGGCCGCCGGTCCTCGGGGATGCTCTGGTACCATTCCTCGGTGTTGTCGAACACCGGATCGACGTCGAAGACGACGCCGCGGAAGCCGAACAGCCGGTGCTTCACGGGCATGCCGATGTGGAACTTGGCGGTCGCGTGGGCCTGGGCCATGGCTCGATACTACCATCGCCGCCGGCGGCGGCAAGCAAACGCCGCGAATCGTCAGGATTCCGGTGTCGCCGCCCAGGCGCGCGGCAGTCAGGACGCCGCAAGGGGGCGGTTTTGCGGTTGGCGATTCTTGGCGGGCGACGGCGGCGCCTCAGCTTTGCGGCTTCGCGGCGTGCCAATAGTCGCGGTTGAGGTCCTGCATCGTGCGGTCGTGGAAGCGGGTGAGGCAGCGCCGCATCGGGAACTGCCCCGGCTCGAAGGCGGACGCGCGGCAGAACTCGACCATGTGGCGGGCGCGGCCGATCGCGTCGCGGTGGCCGCCGGCGGCGAGTTCGGTCTCCGGCGCCGCCGCGGCCCGCCACAACGCCTGCGCCTGCTCGGGTCCGATCGAGCCTGCGTCGGGCAGCCGGTTGACGATCCGGTTGGCGACCCTGGCGATCGCCAACGTCTCGCCGCGCAGCGCCAGCCAATAGCCGGCGGTCGCCGTCATCTCGCCGGCCGCGCGCGCGATCGCGTCCGTGGTCTGCGGCTCGGGGTCGCCGGGCTCGGCCGTCGGCACCAGCATCGCCGGGCGCTCGACGCCGACGCGGAGGGCGGCGAGGCCGAGGCGATCGAGCCGTTTCCTCGGCACCATGACTCGGAACGCCACCTGGCCGCGCAACGCCGTGAAATCGAGAATGCCGGCGTCGAGGGCGATTTCGCCGCCGCCGGCTCGGATGCCGGTGACGGCGATCGCCGCCCGGTCCGCGGCGCGAACGCCATAGCGCCACCCCGGCGGCGGCGCGGCCCGCCCGCGTTGCAGGCAGATGGTGGATATCTCGGCGGCGCAGGTATCGGCGTCGCAGGCCAGCGCGATCGGGCCGTTCGAGGGCACGGCGGCGACGATTTGCGGCGCCGCCAGGGCCGGCGCCGCCGCCGCCATCAGGGTCAGCGCCGCGACGCCACCGATGCCCATCCTCCGCCAATCCTGGAATTCCACCATGCTCGCCTCCACGCGATGAAATCAACCCAGCGAAATCAACGTCCTGCCGCCGGTCCGGGAAATCTCGCCACGACCGGGCTATGATCGACCTATATAGCACACCATGAGGTCACCGGTGATCGGGACTAGTTTCCTTCGCGCCGCGGTCGTCGCGGCGTTCGCCGCCCATTGGACCGCCACCGCCACAGCCGCCGAGCCGCGCCGCAAGGTGGCGCCCAGCGTCGGCCACAACGAGGTGGTGGTGGCCACGAACGCCGATCTGCGCGATCAGTTCCGCGAATGCTGGAACGTGCCGGCGATGACCCGGCGCGAGGACTTCGACGTCCACGTTATCGTCAAGCTGAGGCCCAACGGCAGCGTGCAGACGGCGCGCGTCGTCGGGCCGCTGACCATCACCAACGATCCGTTCCGGCGCGCGGTGGCGCAGTCGGCGCGCCATGCGCTACTCAGCGCGCGCTGCAACCCGCTCCGGGTGCCGGATGACGCCGCCAGCAAGGAGCGCCGCATCACCCTCACCTTCAATCCGGCGGCGATTTTCGGCCAATAGCGGGTGGCGATCAGCGGCGCCCGGCGTCCTCTTCCGCGCGCATTGCCGCGTCGGCGGTGAGAATGTCGTAAAGTTCGCCGACGACGCCGTCGAGCGGGCGGCCTTCTTCCTCGGCCAGGCTGGAATCGCCGATGCTCCACTGACGCGCTTCCATTAGCTGCTCCTCGCTGGCGCCGGTGGCAACGATGGCCGCCGCGGTCTCGTCGCTGACGCGGCCGATGATGGCGTTGATCGCTTCGCGGGTGAGCGGTTGCAGTAACATCACTGAAAACCTCCTATTTGACGGTCACGGCCGCCGCCGCGACTCTTCCGCGGCCAGCCGGATCGCGTCCGTTGCAGCATATTCTACCGGCGAGCGCTGCCGCCGTACTTGACCGGCCTCAAGGCGGAGCCCCGGGCGCCCGCCTTATGTAACGGGGGCTCGCCCCGGAGCCCGCCCCACGGAAAGGGATCCCGCGTGATTTACCTGGCCTACGACGGTTCGACCAACGGCGACTGGGTCGCCCGCTACGGCGTCACCCTGGCATCCCACGCCCCGGACCGCCACCTCGAGGTGATTCACGTCGACACCGGCGAGGTCCCCCGTTCCCGCCTCGACGAAAAGCTTGCCCTGCTGGCGATCGAATGCGGGACCGCGGGCGTCGCCCTGGAGACGGCCGTGGTGCCGCCCGCGGGCGATGTGTTCCGGACACTGGTTGAACATGTCGCCGCCGGTGCCGAAAATTTCCTGATCTGCGGCGCGCGGGCAACGGCGAACGGCAAGGGTTATCTGTCCGGCACCACGGCCGAGCGGCTGCTCGACCAACATCGCAGCAACGTCATGGTGATCCGCGTCCTGCAGCCGGGGCTGTTGGGCGCGCCGCACCAGTTCCTGCTGCCGGTCGCCGGCGATCCGCTCGGCGCTCGCGCCGGCATGGCGCTGCTGAAGCTGTTCGACGGCGACGTGCGGCGAGTCGAGCTGCTTAAGGTGATGACCGTCGGCGCCCGGACATTCCGCCACCTGCGCCCCGAGCGGGCGGCGCGGCTGCGCGCGGACGGCCAACGCTACCTGAAGGCCGTCGAGGACGAACTGATCGCGCGCACCGGCCTCGCGGCAGCCGACATCGACGTGAACGTCGTCGTCTCCGATGACTGGGTGCGGGAAATCGTCATAGCCGCCAGCCGCCACCGCTCGCACCTGATCTGCATGGAGGCGTCGCTCCGGCACCTGCGGACGGATTTTTTCTACGGCAACCCGCTCGAGGTCGTCCTGCGCGACGCGCCTTGCGATGCGGCCATTTACCGCGGGGCGTCGTGAATGCCGCGCCAGATTCACAACGTCGCGCCGGAACAGGTGTTCGCGCTTCTGCGTTCACGACCCGAAGGCCTGGACGGGGCCGACGTCGCCGAGCGCCGGCGCGACGTGGGCCCCAACACGCTGGAAGTCACAGAGAAGTTCCGCTGGCTCAGCATCCTGGTGCGGCAGTTCACCAACTTCTTCACCGTTCTCCTCGATATCTCGGCGGCGATCTGCTTCGTCGCCGATTTCATCCAGCCGGGCGAAGGCATGAACGTGCTCGGCTGGGCGTTGCTCGGCGTTTCGATGCTCAACGCGCTATTCAGCTTCGTCCAGGAATACCGGGCCGAACACGCGATGGATGAGCTGAAGAAGCTGTTGCCGCAGAAGGTGATGGTGCGGCGCGCCGGCGCCGACGCCGAGGTCCTGGCCGGCGATCTGGTCCCGGGCGACGTGCTGCTGGTGCGCGAGGGCGACAAGGTGCCCGCCGACGCGCGGCTGGTCGCGTGCCACGACCTGCTGGTCAACAACGCCCCATTGACCGGCGAATCGCGACCGGTTCGGCTGTCCGCCGACGCCGTGGAGGCGCCGCTGATCGAAAGCCGCAACCTGTTGTTCGCCGGCTGCGTGGTGCTGCGGGGCGCCGGCGTCGCGGTGGTGTTTGCTACCGGCTTCCGCAGCGAGTTCGGCAATATCGCTACCCTCTCCCACGAGGTGCGACGAAAGCCGTCGCCGCTCGAGATTGAGACCGCGCACATGGTGCGCGTGCTGACCATCATTGCCGTGACTATGGGCGCGGTGTTCTTCGCCTATGGCGTGTTTGCCGGGCGGTCACTGTGGGTGAACCTGGTGTTCATGATGGGCATCATCGTCGCCAACGTCCCCGAGGGGCTGCTGCCGACGTTCACGCTGTCGCTGGCCATGGGCAGCCTGCGCATGGCGCGGCGCAACGTTCTGGTAAAGAGCCTGAACGCGGTCGAGGCGCTGGGCGCGGTGCACGTGGTGTGCACCGACAAGACCGGGACGCTGACCCTGAACAAGCTGGAGCTGACGCACCTCGCCGATGCCGCCGGCGGCGACGTGACCGAGCCGCGGGCGCGGGCCGCCGCCATCGAGCTGGCGCTCGCCGCCTCGGAGCTGCGCCGCGACGGGAACCGCTACGCCGGCGACCCGCTCGACGTCGCGCTGGCCGACGCCTACGTGGCCAGCGGCGGCGACGTCGATGCGACGATGGCGACGGCCGTGCGCGCCTTTGCCTTCGATCCGGAATTGCGCCGCGCCGCCGGCATCGCCCGCCGCGGCGACGGCGCCGTGTTCGCCGTCAAAGGCGCCTGGGAATCAATCCGCCCGATGATCGCCCATGTCGCCGGCACCGACGGCCAAACCACTGTTGCCAGCGACGACGCGCTGGCCGCCGCCGACGCCGTCGTGCAGCGGCTGGCGGGCGGCGGCCAGCGGGTGATCGCCCTCGCTTTCCGACGCCTCGACTGCGAGCCGGCGGCCGACGCGCCGCAGGCCTCGTTCGAGCGCGACCTGGTGCTGGCGGCGTTTCTCGGCCTCGAGGACCCGCTGCGCCCCGAGGTACCGGGCGCCGTGGCGCAATGCCGCGCCGCCGGCATCCGGGTGATCATGGTCACCGGCGACCATCCGACGACGGCGGAAGCGGTGGCGCGCCGCGCCGGCATGGTCGTCGACGCCACGCCGGCCGGCGCGGCGACGCTCACCGGCGACGCGCTGCAAGGCATGCGCAGGCGCGAGCTGATCGCGATGCTGCAAAGCGGGCTGGCCGTGTTCGCCCGCACCACGCCCGAGCAGAAATGGAAGATCGTCTCGGCGCTGCACGACATGGGTCTGGTGGTGGCGGTGACCGGCGACGGCGTCAACGACGCGCCGGCATTGAAGGCGGCCGACGTCGGCATCGCCATGGGACGCGCCGGAACGGACGTCGCCCGCGAAGCGGCTCAGGTGATCCTGCTCGACGACAACTTTGCCTCGATTGTCGCGGGCGTCGAGGAGGGCCGCACCATCTTCGCCAACATCGGGAAGTTCACCAATTACGTGCTGGTGTCCAACGGCCCCGAGATTCTGCCGTACTTGATCTATATGTTGTTCCCGGTGCCGCTGGCGTTGACGGTGATCCAGATTCTGTCGATCGATCTCGGCACCGACATCGTCCCGTCGATGGCCCTGGGGCGCGAGCCGCCCGAGCCGGGTATCATGAAGGAGTCGCCGCGCGGCCACCGTCAGGGCCTGCTGACATTGCCGCTGATCGCGCACAGCTATCTGTTCCTCGGCCTGATCGAGGCGGCGTTCTCGTTCGCGTTGTTCTTCTGGGTGCTGACCGCCGGCGGCTGGCAATGGGGCCAGGACCTGCCGGCGAGCGCCCCGCTGTACCGCTCGGCGACCGGCATCGCGCTGGCCTCGATCGTGCTGATGCAGATCGGTAACCTGTTCGGCCGCCGTTCGCGGCTTGGCTCCGGCCTGACGCGAGACGCCTTCGCCAATCCACTGCTGGTCGCCGGCATCGCCTTCGAGGCGGTGTTCTCGTGGGCGATCCTGTATTTCCCGCCGGTCGGCGCCGTGCTCGGCACCGGGCCGGTGGCCGCCGACGTCTATCTGGTCGCCTGGCTGGGGCCGGTGCTGATCTTCGTCCTCGACTACGCGCGCAAGCTCGTCGTGCGGCGGCGGGGTTAGGATCGGTCGGCAGCCTGGTTGAATTCGATGACGTTCCGGTCGGGATCGCGGACGAAGATCGCCGTCGCCCCGTCGTCGAAGGTGATCGGCCCCTCGGCGATGGCGACGCCTGCCTGCTCCAGCAGCGCATTCATCGCGTGCACGTCGCGGACGGCGATCGAGACGTGGGTGTAGCCGGCCAGCTTCTCCGGCTGGTCCATCAGCACGTTGGGCGCCGATTTCTTCGCCGCATTGAGGATGAAGTTGATCTCGATCCCGCTCGGGTGGCGCATCACCGCCACCGGCTCCGGGCCGAGCGGGCCGGCGACGAATTGGAAGCCGAGGCGCTCGTAAAAGGCGCGCGAGCGCGCAAGCTCGTGGACGCGGATGCCGACGTGAGCGATGCCGGTGATCAAGGACGCGATCGACATGGCTTCTCCTCGGCGCGGCATTGATCGGCGGGGATTGGCTGGGGGACCTGGATTCGAACCAGGACTATCCGGGTCAGAGCCGGAGGGTCTACCGTTAACCTATCCCCCAAGCGGGCGAATGCCTATCGGTACCGTGGTATCCGGCGCTGGGCCGTCCGCCGACGATGCCGCTTCTAACACATCGCTGCTTTCTAAGGTAAGGCATTTCCCGCCGGCCTCAACCCCGTCGCGCCAACGCAAGGAATAGAGCCCCTTTGTGCACGTCTCGCGGCAGCCCTAAGATGGTGGCAAAATGGTGATCGGGATGGAGAGGGAGACCGCCCGCGTGCCCCACGTGCCGAACACAGGCGCCGGCGCCGCCATCGAGCGCCGGCGCCGATCGCGACGCCGCCGCTCCCGCCGCCGCGCGCTGCCGCCGGCGTACGCCGCCATCGACCTCGGCACCAACAACTGCCGGCTTTTGGTCGCCCGGCCGGCCGGCAATGGCTTCCGGGTGATCGACGGTTTCTCGCGCATCGTGCGCCTGGGCGAGGGCCTGGCCGCCAGCGGCCGTCTCGCCGACGCCGCCATCGAGCGCGCCATCGGGGCGCTGATGGTTTGTGCCGAAAAAATGCGCGCCCGCGACGTCAAGGCGTCGCGCTCGATTGCCACCGAGGCCTGCCGCCGCGCCGGCAACGGAAAGGCGTTCTGCGAGCGCGTCAAGGCGGAGACCGGGCTCATTCTGGAGGCGATCTCGCCCATCGAGGAAGCGTCGCTGACCATCGCCGGCTGCGCGCCGCACTTGAACACCGGGCAGCCGCGGGCGCTGCTGTTCGACATCGGCGGCGGCTCCACCGAGGTGATGTGGATCGAGACCCGGCCGGGCGCGCCGCCGAAGGCGATCGACGTCCTGTCGCTGCCGTTCGGCGTGGTGAATCTCGCCGAAGAGTACGGCGGCAACGTGCTGCCGGCGGCGGTGTTCGACGCCATCGTCGAGCGCGTCGGCGCGGCGCTGAAACCGTTCGAGGAACGCCACCGCATCGCTGGCCAGATTTCCCGCGGCACCGTGCACGTGCTCGGCACGTCGGGCACGGTGACCACCCTCGGCGCCGTCTACCTCGGCCTGCCGCGTTACGATCGGTCGAGGGTCGACGGGCTCTCGATGCGGATCGGCCGCGCCAAGGAGATCTGCGGCGAACTTGCGGCGCTCGACTTTGACGCGCGCCACCGCCACCCCTGCATCGGCCCCGGACGCGCCGACCTGATGGTGATGGGCTGCGCGGTGTTCACCGCCATATGCCGCCACTGGCCGACGCAATGCCTCACCGCCGCGGACCGCGGCATCCGCGAGGGCCTGCTGCTCGGCATGATGGCCGCCGACGGCGCCTTGCCGCTATGAGCCGCAAGCGCCGCGGCGGCGCCGGCCGGCGCGGAAGCAGCGGCCGCGGCCTCAAACAACGGCTGCGTCCGTCGAAGCGGCGCAAGCCGTCGTCGACCCGCTGGCTCAGCCGCCAGCTCTCCGATCTTTATGTCGCCGAGGCGCAGCGCCAGGGCCTGCGCTCGCGCGCCGCATTCAAGCTGATCGAGATCGACGAGCGTTACAAAATTCTCAAGCCCGGTCAGGCGGTGGTCGATCTCGGCGCCGCGCCCGGCGGCTGGACGCTGGTCGCCGCCGAGCGGATCAACGCGACGGGCGTCCGCAACGGGCCCAAGGGTCGCGTCGTCGGCATCGACGTCTCGGCCATGCAGGCGGTGCCCGGGGCGACGCTTGTTCGTATGGATTTCCTCGACGCCGACGCGCCGGCGCGGCTGAAAGACGCGCTTGCCGGACCGGCCGACGTGGTGCTGTCCGACATGGCGGCGCCGGCGACCGGCCACGCCGCCACCGACCATCTGCGCATCACCGCGTTGCTGGAGGCGGCGCTCGAGTTCGCGTGCGCGGTGCTGAAGCCGGGCGGCGCCTTCGTCGGCAAGGCGTTCAAGGGCGGTTCGGAACGCGACCTGCTGGCGCGCATGAAGCAAAGGTTCGCGTCCGTCCGCCATGCCAAGCCGCCGGCGAGCCGCAAGGAGTCGGCGGAGACCTACGTGGTGGCGACCGGTTTTCGCGGCTGACCCGCCTGCCCGGGTCGGCTCGCGGCGATGCTGCTTGGCAACCGGATTTTTCTGTGTATGATTGCGCGCCAACCCGGAGCCCCCCACGGGATATCCCCGTGGACGTCCCACGGGCCGGAGGTGGCATGAAATTCCCCGAAGCGCTGACGTTCGACGACGTTCTCTTGGTGCCCGCCAAGTCGAACGTGTTGCCGGCCGACACCGACACCGCCACCCGGCTCACCCGCACCATCCGTCTCGGCATCCCGATCCTGTCGGCGGCCATGGATACCGTCACCGAAGGCAAGCTCGCCATTGCCATGGCGCAGGCCGGCGGCATCGGCGTCGTGCACAAGAACATGCCGCCCGAGGCGCAGGCCGCCGAAGTCCGCAAGGTGAAGAAGTTCGAATCCGGGATGATCGTCAACCCGCTCACCATTTCGCCTAATGCGACGCTCGCCGATGCGCTGAAGCTGAAGGAGGCGCACGACATTTCCGGCATCCCGGTGGTCGAGGAAGGCAGCGGCGAGCTGGTCGGCATCCTCACCAACCGCGACGTCCGCTTCGCCACCGATCGCAAGCAGCCGGTCAGCGCGCTGATGACCCGCCACGAGAAGTCGAAGCCGTTGGTCACCGTCGAGGAGGGCGTCGGCCTCACCGAGGCGAAACGCCTGCTGCACCAGCACCGGATCGAGAAGCTGCTGGTGGTCGACGACGCGTTCCGCTGCATCGGCCTGATCACCGTCAAGGACATGGAAAAGGCGCAGGCCCATCCCGACGCCTGCAAGGACGAGAAAGGCCGGCTGCGCGTCGCCGCTGCGGTCGGCGTCGGCGACGACGGCGTGGCCCGCGCCGAAGCCTTGCTCGACGCCGAGGTCGACGTCATCGTCGTCGATACCGCGCACGGCCATTCCGCCGGCGTGCTCAAGGCGGTCGAGCGGATCAAGAAGCTTTCCAACTACGCCCAGGTGATCGGCGGCAACGTCGCTACACCCGACGGCGCCAAGGCGCTGATCGATGCCGGTGCCGACTGCGTGAAGGTCGGCATCGGCCCCGGCACCATCTGCACGACTCGGATGATCGCCGGCGTCGGCGTGCCTCAGCTTTCAGCCATCCTCGAGGCGGGCGAGGCGTGCCGCAAGGCCGGCATTCCGTTCATCGCCGACGGCGGCATCAAGTTCTCAGGCGATCTCGCCAAGGCGATCGCCGCCGGCGCCGAAACTTGCATGATCGGCTCGCTGTTCGCCGGCACCGACGAAAGCCCGGGCGAGGTGTTCCTGTACCAGGGCCGGTCGTACAAGTCTTACCGCGGCATGGGCTCGATCGGCGCCATGGCGCGCGGCTCGGCCGACCGCTACTTCCAGGAGGAGGTTTCCGACAACCTCAAATTGGTGCCCGAAGGCGTCGAGGGACGCGTTCCCTACAAGGGGCCGGTCGCCAATATCATTCATCAACTGGTCGGCGGCTTGCGCGCCGCCATGGGCTACACCGGCAACGCCACCATAAAGGAGTTGCAGAAGAACGCGCAATTCCGCCGCACCACGGCCGCCGGCCTGCGCGAGAGCCACGTCCACGACATCACCATCACCCGCGAGGCCCCCAATTACCGGGCCGAGAGCTGACCGCGGGCGGGCCGGCGCGTTACCGTCCGCCAATCCGGAACCGCCGAAATGACCCCCGGCGCCCGCGTCCAGGCGGCGATCGAGCTGCTCGGCAGCATCTGGGCCGGGCGCGAGCCCGCCGACCGCATCACCGACGAATATTTCCGCAAGCGCCGTTACGCCGGCTCCGGCGACCGCCGGGCGATCAACGAGACGATTTACCGGGTGATGCGCCACCGCGCCCGCCTCGACTGGTGGATCCGGCGCACCGGAGCGACGCTGAAACCGGACGCGCGCGCCCGCATCGTCGCCGAGTTGGCGCTCGAGGATAAATCGTCGCCCGAGGCGACGGCGAAGATGTTCAACGGCGCCCGCCACTGCCCCGCGCCGATGTCGGCCGACGAGGCGGTGCTGGCCGAGGCGCTGTACGGCCGGCCGCTGGTCCACGACGCCATGCCGCAGTCGGTGCGGCTCGAATATCCCGAGTGGATGGACCGCTCGTTCAGCCAGTTGTGGCCGGAACACCTGGCGCAAGAGATGTCGGCGCTCAACCAGCAGGCGCCGGTCGACCTGCGGGTCAACATGCTGAAGACGACGCGGGAGGACGCGCGCGCGTCGCTGGCCTCCGAGTTCATCGACGCCGAGCCGACGCCGCTGTCGCCGATCGGGCTCAGGCTACAGGGCCGGCCACGGCTCGCCGGCACCGCCGCCTATAAGAAAGGATGGGTCGAGGTCCAGGACGAGGGCTCGCAACTGGTTTCGCTGCTGACCGGCGCCCGGCCGGGCATGCGGGTCGTCGACTTCTGCGCCGGCGGCGGCGGCAAGGCGCTGGCGTTGGCGGCGTCGATGGCCGTCGATGGCGCCGTCGTCGGCGAAATCTGGGCCTGCGACATTTCCGGCTACCGGCTGGAGCGCATGGCGCCACGCCTCAGCCGCGCCGGCGCCAACGCCGTCCAGTTGAAGGTGGTGGCGGCGTTGAACGAGCCGTGGGTGACCGAGAACGCCGGCACCATGGACCGGGTGCTTGCCGACGTGCCGTGCACCGGCACCGGCGCCTGGCGGCGCGATCCGGACGCGCGCTGGCGGTTCTCGCCCGCCGACCTCGATGACCTGATGGGCGTGCAACAGCGCATCCTCGGCATGGCCCAGGCGCTGGTCAGGCCCGACGGCCGGCTGGTCTATGCGACATGTTCGCTGCTGCAAGAGGAGAATGAGCGCCAGCTCGCCTGGTTCCTGGAAAACCATGGCGATTTCCGGCCGCTCGCCATCGACGCCGTATGGGCGGAGACGGTCGGCGGCCCGCCGCCGCCCACCGGGCCGTGCCTGCGCTTGAGCCCGGCCGCGACCGGCACCGACGGCTTTTTCTGTGCCGTGATGCAGCGCGCCTGAATCCCGCCCGGGGCGGTATTTCCGAGTTCCCGGGTCCCGCGCGGAGCCTTGAAATTCCAGGGTTTTAATATGATTTAATCCTGGAAGTGCCCGTAAAGCTTGCCTTTTTCGCCCCGCTGCCTTATATAATTGCGGCAGAGACCCCGTGATCTTGGCCGCATTTAACCGTTTCGACGTTTAGGGCAGCGTCCTCCGGACAGCTAAAATTCCCGGCACGTCGTCGTTTATAGGGGCAGGGTGAGAACCCAACAGCCCCACTGTCGGTTTCGACCGAATTGAAGACCCAGGAGCGAATATCATGGCGAGCCGCCATAACGACAATAAAAAGCCCAAGTCCGACCGCCGGAACGAGCGCAAGCGGCGCCGGTGCCTGATGTGTACCAAGCACTTCACGTCCGAGCACTTCGGCCAGCGCGTCTGCCCGACCTGCAAGGGCACGGCCGCCTGGCGGTCCGGCGGCGAGGCCGCCTGAGGCGCGCCTTCGCGCCTGCACAACGGCGCCTGCCGTCACCCCCTCACCGCGAGAAACCCTGATGAGCAAAAGCAAGAAAATGCAGTTCGACGCCGGCCGCGCCCAGAAGAAGATGGAAAAGGCGCACCAGCAGCTCGAGGCCAAGCGCCTGAAGAAGGCGAAGGAAAAAGCCCAGCGCGAGACCGAGCGGACGCCGGTGTAACCGGCGCCGCCGGCCCCGACCGGCCGGCCGCGACGTCGCCGATGCCAACGGCCCGGGAGCTGCCGCTGGGCCGTTTTCGTATGTCGCCATCACCGATGACGGCCGCTTCGCTGCGGCGGCGGGCGCCGTTCCGCGCCGTTTACGATTTGGCAATCGGTATGCGCGACAATGGCGGCATCGGAAATAGGAGAATCCCTATGGCGACCGCCCGGAAGAACACCCGCGACCACGACCACCCGCTGCAAGGCCCGCATCCCACCGACTGACGCCGCCGACCGCGCGCCGACGCCGACCCAATGACGACGGCCCCCGGCTCATCGGACGCGGGGCCGCCGATGCGCGCCCGGCGTCGTCAGAACCAGCGCCGGCGGCTGTGTTTTTCCTCGTAGCGCTGGTGATAATCCTCGGCCCGCCAATAATCCGCAACCGGCGCGACCTGGGTGACGATGTCGCCACGAAACCTGCCCGACTCCTGCAACGCCTTCTTCGACGCCTTGGCGGCCTTCTCCTGCTCGGGCGTGTGGAAGAAGATCGCCGAGCGGTACTGGTCGCCGACGTCCGGTCCCTGACGGTTGAGCTGGGTCGGGTCGTGGATGGTCCAGAACACCCGGAGCAGGTCCTCGTAGCTGACCTTGGCCGGATCGAAGGTGACTTCGACCGCCTCGGCGTGGCCGGTATGGCCGCCGCAGACGTTCTCGTAGGTCGGCTTGCGCGCCGTGCCGCCGGTATAGCCGACTGACGCGTCGACGACACCGGGAACGCGTCGAAACGCCGCCTCGACGCCCCAGAAGCAGCCGGCCGCGAATGTCGCTTTTTCCATCGGTTTTGCCGTCTTTGTTGGTTGATGATGTCTCGCGCCTAGATATTAGGACGCGGCCGGCCGCTGACAAGCGCCAACACGGGAACGATCACGGGGAGTTGACCGGTGGTGGACGAAGCGTGCGCCGCGATCCGGGGCGCCGGCCTCAGCCCCCTTGCGGCTTGGCCGGCGCCGTCAGCGTCGCGGCGGGCTTGCGCCGGGCGGCTTTCGACTTTTTCGGCATCGCCTTGATTCGCGCCGCCTCCTCCCTGTCGGCGGCTTCCTTGGCCAGGCGCAACGCGCGCAACTTGGCGACGTGCTCGGCGCGCTCCTCGCCCGCCTTTTTTTTCTCCAGCGCGGCCTTCTTGTCGCGCTGACTGATCTGCGCGAACTTTTCCTCGGCCTTGGATTTCACTGATTTCATCATGGCGACAATCCTTGAGTTCGCTGTTGACGGTTGCGGGCGCACCGCACGGATATTCAAGAAGCCCTATGGTCACGGCGACATCGGCGGCGGGCGACGCATCTGCCACCGCGTTTGGCGGTCGGTTCGAATTCGTCTTTGGGACGGAGCGACGGTGACGTCGGGGCGTCCGAATTGGGTGATCCGCCAGACGGCGTTACGGCGCCGGCGAGCGCCGGTGGCAATCCGCCGCCCCCCGCCGAAGCGGGAGGCGGCGCGTGACGCGGTCGATCAGTCGACGATCGACAAATTCTCGGCGGACGTTTTGCCGTTTTGCCCGGTCTGGAGGTCGTAGGAAACCTTCTGCCCTTCGCGCAGGCCGGGAAGCCCGGCGCGCTCGACGGCGGAAATGTGTACGAAGGCGTCCTTCGAGCCGTCCTCCGGCTGAATGAACCCATACCCCTTGGCGGGGTTGAACCACTTAACAGTTCCTGTCGGCATCGTTATTCCTCCAACAGCGTGAATACCCGCAACGCACACCGCGTGACGCCGCGGCCGACTTCGACGTTCACAATGTCAGGGGATAACCAAGCGGACCGGCGAATTGGTCCTTCAGATAGCACAAAACGACTGTGAAACGTGTGCAGCACATATAGACCTCGGTGCCGAGAAGTCAAGGAATCCTGCAATTGTAGCGCGGTCCAGTCGAAAAACGCGCGGGCCCGAGAAAATTCGGGATTCCGTTCAGCGGTCGATTTCGCTTATCATGGCGCAACGATAAAAAACGGCCTCGGCGGTCGATCGCCGATCCTGCAGGGGTGTTGGGTAATCTACGGGCGGCGTTGGCCCGGGGATGTTTTTGTATGTACGGGCCCCTGCGGGCGCGCCCGAGAAACGGGTGACGGTAAGTATGTCGGAGATCGACAGCAAGTTCCTCATGGATCTGGCCCGTGACAAATCCGGGGCGCGGCGGCAGTTGCTGGCCGAGACGATCTCGGATCTGTTCGCCGGAAAGGAGCGTGTTCTCACCGATCGTGAGCGCGCGCTCATGTTCGACATCCTGCGCAAGATGCTCCACAACACCGAGATGGCGGTGCGCCGGATCGTCAGCGAGCAGCTTTCGGAAATGCCCGACGCGCCACGCGAACTCGTTTCCATGCTTGCCAACGACGAAATCGAGGTCGCCTATTTCGTGTTGCGCGACAGTCCGGTGCTGCGGGAGCAGGACCTGATCGAGGTCATCCACCACCGCACGCTCGAGCACCAGCTCGCCATCGCCATCCGCGAAACGGTGCCCGAAATAGTCTCCGACGAGTTGGTCAAGGTCGGCGACGAAAGCGTTGTCACCACGCTGCTCAAGAATTCGGGCGCCAAGATTTCGCTCGCCACCATGGAATACCTGGTCGAGGAATCGAAGCGCGTCGACGCCTTCCAAGAACCGATCCTGCGCCGCGAGGATCTGGATCCGAATTTCGCCAAGCGCATGTACATGTGGGTGTCGGCGGCCCTGCGCAAGCACATCATCGAAAACTTCGACGTCGACCGGACGGCGCTCGACGACTTGCTCGAGAAGGCCGCCCGCGATGAGGTAGCGGCCGGCAACGGCCACAAGACCAAGAGCGACGCATTGGCGGAAGAGGTCGCCCGCGAGGACCTCGGCCTCACCAAGATGATGATCCGCGCGCTCAAGGACGGCGAGGTGTTTCTGTTCGAGGCGATGTTCCGCCGGCTCACCGGGCTGCACACGACATTGATCAAGCGCATCCTGTTCGAGCCCGGCGGCGAGGGTTTGGCGGTGGCTTGCAAGGCGGCGGAGGTCTCGACCGGCGATTTCTCGACCATCTTCAGCCTCAGCCGCATGTCGCGGCCGACCACCGACCCGATCGACCACGAAGGCACCCAGCGTGTGCTCGAATTCTACGACAAGCTGTCGACGACGGCGGCGCGCGAGGTGATCAGCCGTTGGCGACGCGACATCGACTACCAGAAGGCGATCCGCGAGGTCGAACTGGAAAACTGATTTTCCGCGCCGTTCGGCCCTGTGACTCCCGTCACTGACGGTGCCCGCCCGCGGCTTTAAAGTCCGGAACCATGCTGCGCCGGCACAGTTTTCCGGCGCCGGGACGACAGTGGGGGCGTCCATTGACCGACATCACGCTATCCGCCGCCGCCAGAAGCGCGCTGGTCAACGTCCAGCGCACCACGGCGCTCACCGACGCCACCCGCGAGCGCCTGGAGACCGGACGCCGGGTTAACCGGCCGATCGACGACGGGCAGGCGTTCTTCCTCGCCCAGAGCCTCACGGGGCGCGTCGGCGCGCTGCTCGAGCTCAAGGACTCGATCGGCCAGGCCGCCACCGCCATCGGCGGCACGCTGGCCGGTATCGACGCGATTTCGGGCATCGCCAACCAGTTGAAGGGCATCGCCACCGCCGCCCGCAGCGGCTCGGCGGCGACCCGCGCCGCGGCGGCGGCGCAGTTCGACCAGCTCAGGGGCCAGATCGACGCGCTCGCCGCCGACGTCAGCTTCGGCGGCGTCCGGCTGTTGGCGTCGCCGGCGCAGAGCCTGACGGTGCCGTTCAACGCCGACGGCTCGTCGGCACTCACCATCCAGGGTCAGCCGTCGGACGCCGCATCGCTCGGCATCGGCGCCGCGGCGGTCGATTTCAACGGCTTCGCCGCCGACACCGACATCGACGCGGCGATCGCCGGCCTCGATGGCGCCATCGCCGCCTTGCGCGGCTCGGCGGCGACCCTCGGTTCCAACGCCGGGCTGCTCAACACCCGCCTCGGCTTCACCGAGGACCTGGCCAACGCGCTCACGGCGGGCGCCGGCAAGCTGGTGCTCGCCGATCTCAACGAGGAGGCGGCGAAGCTGGTGTCGCTCAGGCTTTCGGGCGCGCTCGGCGCCGTCGGGCTGAATATCGCTGCGCAAAGCCAGCGGGCGGTGCTGCAACTATTCTGATCTTCTTGGATTCGGGAGGGATCCATGACCATCGCCGGCATCGACGTCTATCAACGGGCGCAGAAACTGGCGGCCAGCCCGCGCGCCGCCGAGGCGGCGGCGTTCTCGAAGGCGGTGCTGCTGCTGACCCGGGCCGGCAAGCGGCCGGACGATTACGACGCCTACGCCAAGGCGCTCGAGTTCAACCGCACGCTTTGGACGGTGCTGCAGGCCGACGTCGCCGATGCCGCCAATCCGCTCCCCGACGACGTGAAAAGCGACCTCCTCAGCCTGTCGCTGTTCGTCGACAAGCAGACCGTCAAGGCCCTGGCCCAGCCGGCGTCGGAGAACCTGGCGCCGCTGATCGAGATCGACCGCAACCTGGCCCGCGGCCTGCGCGACTGATCCTTGCTTTACTGGCGGTATCATCGGCCGCTCCTCCCTCGACGTCGCCGAGGACCCGGAAGCCAAGGTCATCGTCGGCGCGTTCCTGGCCAAAAACCTGTGAACCGTCGCCGCGGCGCCTATCCCGTGGGCGTGATCGCCGGGCGGCTCATGGGCGCTTGCCGGCGGCCAGCTTGTCGACGTCGGCCCGCAGGTGCTTGAGCGCGTTCTGCATCTCGGCCACGGTGAGCTCGAGGGTCTGGATTCGCTGCCGCAGCGCCTCGGCGCCGCCGAGGGTCGCCGGCTCGTGCGGCCGGAAGGTGGTGATTTCGCGCACGCGCGCCTCGAGCTGCATCACCCGGGTTTGCAGGCTCATGATGTCTTGCGCCGCCGCCGGCCCGGCGCCCCACGGGCCGCCGGCCGTCGCCATCGCTATCGCCGCCACAAATATCGCCACTCGGATTCCGGTCATCGCCGCCTCCTTCGCCCGGTTGCGCGTCGCCTCCGTCCTACGCCGCCGGCACCGGAAAAACCATATCCCCGCAAGAGTTGTCTTAATCCCTGTCGGGCCCGCGGCCCTCCACGCCGCTGATTATTATATTTCCCTGTCGGGCCTACGGCCCTCCTCGCCTCTTGGCTTGACCCCCGGCGCGATCGGCCCCACATTGGAAGCGTTCCGAGGGGAGCCCCGCTAGGGGGCTGAGAGGCCACCGGCCGCCGGTTAGCGACAGGCGCGGCGACGTGGAGACCCATCGAACCTGATCCGGGTCACGCCGGCGTAGGGACGGGAACGTGCCGCGCTCCCACTACCCCCGGATCTCCGGACGTCGTGCCATTGAGGAGATCCCGACGATGAACGTCATTTCCAAGCCGAAAACCGCCGACATCACCACCGGGCCGTTGCCCGCCAGCCGCAAGATCTACGTCAAGGGCGCCATCCACCCCGACCTCCGGGTGCCGATGCGCGAGATCGCCGTGCACCCGACCGCCGGCGAGCCGCCGCTGGTGGTCTACGACACCTCGGGCCCGTACACCGACCCGGCGATAACCATCGACATCGAGGCCGGGCTGCCGCGCCTGCGCGAGCCCTGGATCCGTGCCCGCGGCGATGTCGAGGAATATGCCGGCCGAACCGTCAAACCCGAGGACAACAATGCCGCCGGCGACAAGCTGGCGCCGGTATTCCCGACCCGCGTGAAGCCGCTGCGCGCCAAGAACGGCCGCGCCGTGACGCAGATCCACTACGCGCGGCAAGGCACCATCACCCCGGAAATGGAATTCATCGCCATCCGCGAGAACGAGAACCGCAAGCGCGACCCCGAAGCCGCCAAGCGCGTCATCGCGCAAGGCGAGAGTTTCGGCGCCGCGCTGCCCGATACCGTGACGCCGGAGTTCGTCCGCGACGAGGTCGCCCGCGGCCGCGCCATCATTCCCGCCAACATCAACCACCCGGAGCTGGAGCCGCAGATCATCGGCCGCAACTTCCTGGTCAAGATCAATGCCAACATCGGCAACTCGGCAGTGACGTCCTCGGTCGCCGAGGAAGTGGACAAGATGGTGTGGGCGACCCGTTGGGGCGCCGACAACGTGATGGACCTGTCGACCGGGCGCAACATCCACAACATCCGCGAATGGATCATCCGCAATTCGCCGGTGCCCATCGGCACGGTGCCGATCTACCAGGCCTTGGAAAAGGTGAGCCGCGTCGAAGAGCTGACATGGCCGATCTACCGCGACACCATCATCGAGCAGTGCGAGCAGGGCGTCGACTATTTCACGGTGCACGCCGGCGTGCGCTTGCGCTACATCCACCTAACCGCCGGCCGCGTCACCGGCATCGTCAGCCGCGGCGGCTCGATCATGGCGCAGTGGTGCCTGGCGCACCACAAGGAGAGCTTCCTCTACGACAATTTCGAAGAGCTCTGCGACATCATGCGCGCCTACGACGTGTCGTTCTCGCTGGGCGACGGGCTCAGGCCCGGCTCGACGGCGGACGCCAACGACGAGGCGCAGTTCCTAGAGCTGAAGACGCAGGGCGAGCTCACCCGCATTGCCTGGGAGAAGGACGTGCAGGTGATGAACGAGGGCCCCGGTCACGTGCCGATGCACAAGATCAAGGCCAACATGGAAAACCAGCTCGCCTGGTGCGGCGAGGCGCCGTTCTATACACTCGGCCCCCTGGTCACCGACATCGCGCCCGGCTACGACCACATCACGTCCGGCATCGGCGCCGCGATGATCGGCTGGTACGGCACGGCGATGCTTTGCTATGTGACGCCGAAGGAGCATCTCGGCCTGCCCGACCGCAACGACGTGAAGACCGGCGTCGTCACCTACAAGATCGCCGCCCACGCCGCCGATTTGGCCAAGGGCCATCCCGGCGCCGCGTTGCGCGACGACGCGCTGAGCCGCGCGCGCTTCCAGTTCCGCTGGGAGGACCAGTTCAACCTCGGCCTCGATCCGGCCACCGCGAAGGACTTCCACGACCAGACTCTGCCCAAGGACGCCCACAAGACGGCGCACTTCTGCTCGATGTGCGGGCCGAAGTTCTGCGCCATGGAGATCACCAATGCGGTGCGCGACTACGCCGAGAAGGGCATGGCCGAGATGTCGGAGAAGTTCATCGAGGAAGGCGGCGAGCTTTATAAGGAGAAGTACGCGGAACAGTCGGTCGACGACACCGGCCCGGTGAAAAAACGCGCGCTGCCGGCGAAGGCGAAGCGCAAGGCGGTACGCAAGAAGCCGAAGAAGAAAGCCAAGAAAAAGGCGAAGCGCAAGGCCGCGCCGCGCCGCAAGAGCGAACGCCGCCGTGCCGGCTCCCGGCGCGCCTTCCGCAAGGACGAGCGGCGCAAGTCCAACCGCCGCCGCATCAAGAGCCGGCGCGCGCCGACTAAGAAGGCGCCGCCGCGAAAGAAGCCAGGGTTCACGCCGGAGGAAGCGCCGATCCACGGCGCGCCCGAGGACGAGGAATTGCCGCAGTAGCGGCGATGGGCTGAAGCCGAAGAATCGAGAGGCCGGGCGCCGCGAGGCGTCCGGCCTTTTTTATTGGTACATATACTTCGAAAGCACTATTTTCGATCAGCTGTAGAAGGCGATTTTGGCAATTGAACCTCCAACAACATTAATAACGAGATTTTTGAGTTGCCACGATCAAAAACTACCTATTGGTAAGATTTTTGCAATCCATGGTAGCATAAGATTTTAACTTCTTTACTGTGTTGGCGACGTCCTCCCCGCCCCCGCGATCCCCAGGAATACCACCACCGCTCGATTGAGCCGCATCATGTCGGCGGCGTCGAGGCGGCCGAGGCGGCGGCCGAGGCGCGCCTTCGGCACCGTGGTGATCTTGTCGACCATCAACCGGCTCGGCTCGCGGAGCCCGTTCGCCACGTCCGGATCGACGGTGAGCCGGAACAGCGGCGCATCGGTCGGGTCGGTGGTAAAGGCGCAGACGGTGACCGAGCGGGTGGCGTCGAAGCGGTCGTCCTGCAGGATGACGGCCGGACGCGGCTTGCCGGTGTAGTCCGGGCCGCCGGCGACGGTCCACACCTCGCCCCGCTTCATTCAGGGCCGCGGTCGGAGACGGCGTCGATGAACGCCTGGTCGGCGGCCGCGTGCCGGCTTTCGGCGACGGCCAGGGACTGCCTGTGCGCGCTCGCCGCGAAGCCCGGGGCGCGAACGTCCGGCACCCAGATTTGTACCGGCCACAGACCCCGCCGGCGCAGCCGGGCGCGATGCGCCCTGACCTTGTCGCGGGATGACCTCCGTCGCGTCGCGCCCGCCATGGTCGGCTCCTGACTTGGTTACATGTAACCGATTTCTAGTTACATGTAACCTAGCATGGCTTCGCTGCCTGGGCGAGCGCCATTTCAATTGACATCCGCCGCCTATTGGATTATATTCCGATCATCTAGGTAATTAAGTAAAATTGCCGGACGCCACGGCGGCCGCGGTGCGTGGCCCAGCGGCCCGCGGTTCCGCCGTCCCGATTGGCGCAGTCGCATCAAGCACTTAGGAATTAAATGCTGACATTTGTGGACATAAGTGTACATCCGCGGACAAAATCTTTTTCCGCCGCGTCGGCAAAAACCGGATTCGGCGTGGCCGGCCAGGGACTTGGCGCGCCGCCGCCGATGCACCGCCGTCGCAGCCCTCCGCTTCCCTTTTTCGCGGCCCTCGGATAGAACAGGCGCCCCATGGCCAAGTCGCGGTCCGCCCCCGGTTCCACCCGCCGTCCCGTCCCCAGGGCCGACCCCCACGCCGAGCGCGTGCTGATCGTCGATTTCGGCTCGCAGGTGACGCAGCTGATCGCCCGCCGCGTGCGCGAGTCCGGCGTCTACTCCGAGATCCACCCCTACGACCGCGTCGACGACGCGTTCCTGAAAACTTTCCGCCCGAAGGCGGTGATCCTGTCCGGCGGCCCGGCCTCGGTCGCCGCCGCCGGCACGCCCAGGGCGCCCGATGCGCTATGGTCGCTCGGCGTCCCCGTCCTCGGCATCTGCTACGGCCAGATGGCGATGCAGGCGCAGCTCGGCGGCCGCGTCGAGGCCGGCCGCACTCGCGAGTTCGGCCGCGCCGCGCTTCGCGTCACCGGCCAAAGCAAGCTGTTCGCCGGCGTCTGGAAGAAAGGTGCGAAGCCGCAGGTGTGGATGAGCCACGGCGACCGGGTGATCGCGCCGGCGCCGGGCTTCAAGCCGGTCGCCGCCTCGAAAGGCGCGCCGTTCGCGGTGCTGGCCGATGAGGCGCGACGCTTCTATGGCGTGATGTTCCACCCGGAGGTCCACCACACCCCCGACGGCGCGAAGCTGATCGAGAACTTCACCCACCGCGTGGCGGGGTGCGACGGCGCCTGGTCGATGAAGACCTTCCGCGACGATGAAATCCGCCGCGTCCGAAAGCAGGTCGGGCGTGGGCGCGTGATCTGCGGCCTTTCCGGCGGCGTCGATTCATCGGTCGTCGCGGCGCTGCTGCATGAGGCCATCGGCGAGCAGCTCACCTGCGTCTTCGTCGATACCGGGCTGTTGCGCGCCGGCGAGGCCAGGCAGGTGGCCGACGTGTTCCGCGGCCATTACAACGTCCCTCTTATTTCCCGCGACGCCTCGGCGCTGTTCCTGGAGAAGCTCGCCGGCGTCAGCGACCCGGAGAAGAAGCGCAAGATCATCGGCGCCACCTTCATCGACGTATTCGAGGAGGAGGCGCGGAAAGTGGGCGACGCCGAGTTCCTGGCGCAAGGCACGCTTTATCCCGACGTGATCGAGAGCGTGTCGTTCGCCGGCGGCCCGTCGGTCACCATCAAGTCGCACCACAACGTCGGCGGCCTGCCGGAGCGGATGAAGCTGAAGCTGGTGGAGCCCTTGCGCGAGTTGTTCAAGGACGAGGTGCGCGCCCTGGGACGCGAGCTCGGCCTGCCGGAATCTGTTGTCGGCCGCCACCCGTTCCCCGGCCCCGGCCTCGCCATCCGGGTGCCCGGCGCGATCAGCCGCGAGAAACTTGAAATCCTCCGCCGCGCCGACGTCATCTACCTCGACGAAATCCGCAAGGCCGGGCTATATGACAGGATCTGGCAGGCGTTCGCGGTGCTGCTGCCGGTGCAGACCGTCGGCGTTATGGGCGATGCCCGCACCTACGACCACGTGATCGCGCTTCGCGCCGTCACCTCCACCGACGGCATGACCGCCGACTTCTATCCGTTCGACATGGAATTTTTGGGCCGCACGGCGAACCGAATCGTCAACGAGGTGAAGGGCGTCAACCGCGTCGTCTACGACGTCACCTCGAAACCGCCGGGGACGATAGAATGGGAGTGACCATCGCATGACCGCGGACGCCATCCTCACCCTAACGCAAAAGCAGCGGCGCGTGATGACCGGCGTTGCCGGCGGCTTCGCCTACGCGGTCGCCGTTTACGCCGTCGGCGGCTGGCTGGTGCACGTCGCGCCGGTGCCGTCGGCCGGCCGCCTCGCCTTCGCGCTGCCGTGGCTGATGGCGCCGGGGCTGGTGCTGTTCTTCCTGGTCACCCGCGTCGGCAATGCCCGCTTCGTCGACAACGTGCTGATGGACGGGGTCGCGCCGCCGGTCGGCAGCCGCGTCGACGTTGACCGCCGCTGCCTGCAGAACACCGTCGAGCAGTTCGCGTTCTTCGCCCCGGCGTGGCTGACCCTGGCGATGCTGCTGCCGGATGCGCGGCTCGGGCTGGTGCCGGCGCTGGCGCTGTCGCTGGCGTTTGCGCGCCTCGCCTTCTGGTGGGGCTACCGGCGGGCGCCGACGGGCCGCGCCTTCGGCTTCGCCGCCACCCTGTGGCCGACGATCCTGGCCTATGCCTGGGCGTTGAAGCTGGCGTTCTTCGGCTAGGGGGCCGCGCGTGGCCGCCACCGTCATCGATAGCGTGCTGTTCGGCGACCAGTTCTCGACGCCGGCCATGCGTGCGGTGTTCTCCGACGCCAACACCGTGCAGACCTGGCTCGACACCGAGGCCGAGCTGGCCAGGGCCGAGGCGGCGGCAGGCGTGATCCCGAAGAAGGCGGCGCGCGAGATCGCCCGCGTTGCGCACGCCGGGCGCTACGACCTCGCGGCGCTGAAGCGCGAGATGGACCGCACCAAGCACCCGATCATGCCGCTGGTCCGCGCCATGGCGGCGAAGTGCCGCGGCGGCGCGGGCGAGTACGTCCACTGGGGCGCCACCACCCAGGACATCATGGACACCGGCACCGTCTTGCAACTCAAGGCGGCGTTCGCCCTGATCGACGCCGGGCTGAAGGACCTGGAAGCCGTCCTCGCACGCCTGGCGCGGAAGCACCGCTCGACGCCGATGGCCGGCCGCACCCACGGTCAGCAGGCGCTGCCGATCACCTTCGGTTACAAGCTTGCCGTGTGGCTGGCCGAGGTGCGCCGCCACCGCGATCGCCTGGCCGAGTGCCGGCCGCGCGTCCTGGTCGGGCAGTTCGCCGGCGCCGTCGGCACGCTGGCCGCGCTCGGCAGAAAAGGATTTCGGGTGCAAACGCGGATGATGAAGGAATTGCGCTTGGGCACGCCCGAAATCGCCTGGCACACGGCGCGCGACGGTTACGCCGAGGCGGCGGCGGTGCTGGCGCTGGCCGCCGGCACCTGCGGCAAGATCGCGAACGAGGTGTGCATCCTGCAGCGCACCGAGATCGGCGAGCTCGAGGAGCCGAACCTCGAGGGCAACGTCGGCTCCTCGACCATGCCGCACAAACGCAACCCGGCGACATCGGAGACCATCGTCGCGTTGGGGCGCGCCGCCGCCGCCTGCGTCGGTCCTGCATTGCAGGGGCTGGCGGCCGAGCACGAGCGGTTCAAGATCGGCCTGCAGGCGGAGCGCGAGTTCATGCCGCGGCTGTGCGGCATGACCGACGCGGCGATCCGCAAGACGACCCAGGTGATGGCCGGGCTGGTGGTCAACAAGGCCGCCATGCGCCGCAACCTGGAGGCTACCGGCGGGCTTTTGCTGTCGGAAGCGGTGATGATGCGCTTGGCCGAGGCGATCGGCCGCCAGAAGGCGCACGACGCGGTCCACGCCGCCTGCGCCGAGGCGCTCGACAAGGATGTACCGTTGGTTCAGGCGTTGCGGAAGGCGCCGGCGGTGAACAAGGTGTTGAGCGAGCGAGAGATCCGAGGGCTGCTCGACCCCGAGGCCTACACCGGGCTCGCCGCCGCCTTCGTCGACAAGGTGCTGGCGGGGGGCAAACCGGCGCGGCGCCGGCGCCGGCGGTCGTCATGACCCTGGCGCATAAAATCGTCCTTTTGGGCCTGCTCGGGTTGCTGGGCGTGAGCCTGCTGGTGCCGGGCGTGATGAACGTGGTGCGCAAGGGCGAAGGCACCGTCTGGCTGGTCGCCGAGACCATCGACGCCAAGAACCACCTGCGCGCGCTCAACGCGATGATGGCGGCGCTGGGCGCCATCGCGTTGTGGGCGTGCTGGGACCTGGAGCGCGCGCGGCTGGCGGTGATCGGCCTCGGCGTGGTGATGGCGGCGCTCGTTTTGGCGCGGGTCTATTCGATCGCCGTCGACGGTTGGCCGGGGCCGACGACGCTAATCTACCTGGCGATCGAGTCGGCGATGGCGGCGGTGTTCCTGGTCTGGCCGCCGCCGGGGTGATCGCTTGGCGACGATGCCGGGATCAGGCGGCGGCGGATGCGGCAGTGGCGCGGCGCTCGGTGCCGCCGAACGGGGCGGTGTCGTTGAAGCGGCGGTCGGGGCCGAAGAAGTCGCCCGAACGGATGAACGGGCGGTGGTCCTCGACCAGGTTGACGATGCGCCGGTACAGCGAGTCGGCGCTCATCGGCTTGGCAAGAAACGACGACACGCCGTTGTCGCGGGCGGTCCTGACGCGGCCGAGTTCGGTGTGGCCGGACAGCATGATGATCGGCACGTAAGGGTCGGGGCTGTCGTCGCTTTGGCGGATGCGGCGGACCAGTTCGAGGCCGCTGGTCGGCGGCATGTTCCAGTCGGTGATCACCAGGTCCGGCTTGACCTCGACCAGCTTGGCGAAGCCTTCCTCGGCATTGGAGGCTTCGGCGACCTTCTTGACGCCGAACATGGTCAGGCAGTTCTTGACCAGCGACCGGATCTGCCGGCTGTCGTCGCAGACCAGGACCGAGACTTTCTCGAAGTTGTAGCCGGTGGTGGCCATCGTACCCCCTCGTACGCCGGCGGCGCGGCAAACAAAAACGGGCCCCCGCGGCGAACCCGCATGGAGCCGGCCGGGAGTCTAGTGGGCGAACCTTGCAGAAACCTTACGGATTTCGCCATTCCTGCCGTTGCGCCGTGGAATCGCGGGATTCCTTGGACCGTGTCAACGATGACGACCGCCGCTAAACTCGTTCCCCCACCCCGCCGGCTCGGTATTGATCCCGGCCAGCCCATTTAACGGATTCGCGCCATGAGACGATCCACCCCTTCGCCCGCCCGCTCGACCCCCCGCAACGACATCGCCACGCTTGGCACCCTGATGCCCTATCTGTGGCCCAAGGGCGAGCCCGACATCAGGCTCCGCGTCGTCGCCGCAATGGTGCTGCTGGCGCTGGCCAAGGTGACCAACGTGACGGTGCCGGTGTTCTACAAGTACGCCGTCGACGCACTCGGCGCCAACGCCGGCGCGGTGGTGGCGGTACCGGTCGGCCTGCTGGTGGCTTACGGCGCCGCCCGCATCCTGGCGCAGGCGTTCGGCGAACTCCGCGACGCGGTGTTCGCGCGCGTCGCCCAGCGGGCGATACGGCTGGCCGGGCTCAGGGTATTCCAGCACCTGCACGCGCTGAGTCTGCGATTCCATCTCGACCGGAAGACCGGCGGCGTCGCCCGCGCCGTCGAGCGCGGCACCAAGGGCATCGAGTTTTTGCTGTCGTTCATGCTGTTCAACGTGCTGCCGACGTTGTTCGAGATCGCCCTGGTCTGCGTCATCATGGGCGCGCTTTATGGCGTCTGGTTCGCGCTGGTCACCTTCATCACCATGGGCACCTATATCGCCTGGACGTTGGTCGTCACCGAATGGCGGATCAAGTTCCGACGGACGATGAACGAGACCGACAGCGAGGCCAATACCCGCGCCATCGACAGCCTGCTCAATTTCGAGACCGTGAAATACTTCGGCAACGAGGACCACGAGGCGCGGCGCTTCGATGCCGCGCTCCGCGCCTACGAACGCGCCGCCGTGAAGTCGAAGACAACGCTGTCGCTGCTCAACGTCGGCCAAGGCGCGGTGATTGCCGTCGGCGTCACCATCGTCATGGTGATGGCTGGTTACGGTGTCGCGGGCCATTCCATGACCGTCGGCGATTTCGTGCTGGTCAACGCCTACCTGATCCAGCTATTCCTGCCGCTGAACTTCCTCGGCTTCGTCTACCGAGAAATCAAGCAGTCGCTGACCGATATGGAGACGATGTTCGTGTTGCTCGACAAACAGGCCGAGGTCGAGGACCAGCCGGGCGCGCCGGCGCTGGTCGCGGGCGGCGGCGAGGTCGTGTTCGAGGGCGTCTCGTTCGCTTACGATGCGCGGCGGCCGGTGCTCGACGGCGTGTCGTTCGCGGTCGCGCCCGGCAGGACGGTGGCCATCGTCGGGCCTTCGGGTTCCGGCAAGTCCACCATCGCCCGGCTGTTGTTCCGCTTCTACGACACCGGCCAGGGCCGTGTGCTGATCGACGGCCAGGATATCCGCGATGTCAGGCAGGCGTCCCTGCGCGCCGCCATCGGCATGGTGCCGCAGGACACGGTGCTGTTCAACGACACCATTTATTACAACATCGCCTACGGCAAGCCAGGCGCGACGCCGTCCGAGATCGAGCACGCCGCCAGGTTGGCGCGCATCCACGACTTCATCATGAGCCTGCCCGAGGGCTACTCGGCGACGGTCGGCGAACGCGGTCTCAAGCTTTCGGGCGGCGAGAAGCAGCGCGTCGCCATCGCCCGCACCATCCTGAAGCAGCCGCGGATCCTGGTGTTCGACGAGGCGACCTCGGCGCTCGACAGCCACACCGAACAAGAAATCCTGAACAGCCTGCGCGAGGTATCGGCCGAGCGCACGACGCTGACCATTGCGCACCGGCTGTCGACCGTGATCGACGCCGACGAGATCCTGGTGCTGCAGGGCGGCCGCATCGTCGAGAGCGGGCGACACGCGGCGCTGCTGGCCCGCAAGGGCGTTTACGCCGATATGTGGGCGCGCCAGCAGGAGGCGCGGGCAGCGTTGGCGACCCTCGAACGCACCGGCGAGCTGATGGCGCTGGAAAAGGGCACCATCGAAGCAGCCGGCTAGCGAGGCGTGGCGACCGCGGCGAGGCGCTCAAAAAAACCCGCCGTTGCCGGCGGGGAAGTCGGATTTGGGAGGATTTGTCGCTCGAAACGATCGAGTCGTGACCCCCGATGATAACCCGAAACGCACCGCCGGAACCCCATGTGAAAAACGGGGAGAATGAGGATAACGCGGATTTTATGCCGTTGGCGCCGGCTGCTACTGCACGAATATGGCGTTGAACAGCACGTCAGTCACCGGCGCCGGCGCCGCCGCCGCCTGAACTCTCAGCAACAGGTTCTCCCGCAGCCGGTGGAAATTGGCCGATCCCTCGATCTCCTCCGGCGCCAGTTCGCGCACATACGCGACCACGTAATCGATGATCCGCGGCACCTTCGCCTCGATTTCCGGCACGTCCTTGTCGCTGATCAGCACCAGGGTCAACCCAACCTGCAGGAAGCGCGCCGTCTGCCCCTTGACGTTCAGGTTGAGGGTAATTGGCTCGAGCTTGTAGAAAACCTTGCCCGCCGGCAGGTCGTTCGGATCGAGAACCGCCTGCTCGACGCCGAGGATGGAATCGAGGACGCCGGAGAAATAAAGCCCGGCGCCGATCGCGGCCAGCAACAGAACGGCGGCGCCGATGATGATAATGAGCTTCTTTTTTCCGGATGGCGCCGCCGCCGGCGCTTTGCCTTCCTCGCCTTCTTCGCCTTCCGGTGCTTCTTCGTTCTCGGCCATCGCCATCTCCCGGGCGTCGGCGGCCATTATGGGCCGCGGGGGCTCGAAGCCAAGGGAAAACCCCGCCGCGGCGGGCCGCAAACCCCGGAAATTCCCCATTTATTCGGCAATGCCGCGCCTGTGACGGCCGTCATAGCGCCGGCGCCGATTCGTGCCTATCTATTAGGCGATAATGGCGAGTCCGCATGGCCCCTATTTCCGGTCCGGGCCGGCGGAACGACGCGGCCGGTGCAGCAATGGCGCCGACGTGGCGCCAGGAGGATGATATGACGGCCAAGGTCAGTAATTCCGGCGGTGAAGGCGCGGCCAATGCCGTGCTGATGAGCGCGGCGGCCGGCGCGCCCGTAGTATTGCCGGCAGGGGTGTCCCTGGCCGAAGCCGCGTTCAGCCGCTCTGGCGCCGATCTGGTGGTGGCGACACCCGGCCACGCCCCGGTGGTCATCCGCGATTTCTTCAAGGGCGAAACCCAGCCCGCCCTGGTCACCGCCGACGGCGCGCAGATTTCCGGCGACTTGGTCGTCCGACTGGCCGGCCCCACGGCGGCCGGCGAGACCTCCGCCGCCGGTACCCTATCAGCATCCGACGCCATCGGCCGCATCGATACGGTAAGCGGCAAGGCCTTCGTGATCCGCGTTGACGGCACCCGCGAAGAGCTGGGCGTCGGCTCTCGTCTTTATACGGGCGACATTCTCGAGACCGGCGGCGACAGCGCCGTCGGCGTGCTGTTGGCCGACGAGACCAGCCTGTCCATGGGCGCCGACGGTCGCATGGTGCTCGACGAGATGATTTACGACCCCGGCACCCAGGAAGGCGCGATGTCGCTGTCGGTGCTGAAGGGCGTCTACACCATCGTCAGCGGCATGGTGTCGAAGACCGATCCCGACGCCATGGTCATCAACACGCCGGTCGGCAGCATCGGCATTCGCGGCACCCAGGTCGGCCTGGAGATTCCCGACGGCCAGAACCTCAACATCGTGATGATGCGCGAAGGCGACGGCTACGTCGGCGAAGTGTTCATCCGCAACGAGGCCGGGCTGCAGGTGATGAACCAAGCCCACCAGGTGGTCTCCATCGGCGGCTACGACCGCATGCCGACGTTCGCGCCTTCCGTCGACGAAGCCGGCGTGCTGCGCATGTTCCATTCCACCCTTTCGCACCTGCCGCGGGCCTCCGGCCGCGAAAACGACTACAGCGCCCCCGAACTTCGGCGCGCGGAAGGACTCGAGTCGTTCACCACCGAGGCCGGCCCGACCCAGCCGGCGGCGCCGTCGGAGACCATCCGCGTCGTCGAAGGCGACTATACCGGGACCAAAACCTACGAAAGCGAAGCCGTTCCCACGCCTGATGCGCCCGCGCCCGCTCCCGCGCCCGAGCCCGAGTCCGCGCCTGCGCCGATCGAGACGAGGACCGACGACGTCGTCATCCCCGTCGGCAATCTCGGCATCATCCCCAACGAGGAACCGGTGGCGCTCGATCTCAAGGCAACCACGAGCGAGGATCAGGCGGTCGCCGGCAAGCTGACGGCCGCCGATGCCAATGCCGACAATTTGACCTTCGCGCTCGCCGGCGATGGCGGGCCCAAGCACGGCACCGTCAAGGTCAATGCCGACGGCACCTTTGCCTATACCCCGAATCCGGATTTCTCCGGCATCGATACCTTCACCTACATGGTATCGGATGGTCGCGGCGGCACCGCCGTGGCGACCGCCACCGTCGAGGTGACGGCGGTGCCGGACGTGCCCGAGCTGACCGTGACCGCGGCGGCGGGCCTCGAGGATTCCAGCATTCCGATCGCAATCTCGGCTTCGGTGCCGGGAACCGAGGAATTGGCGTCGCTGATCATCGCCGGCGTTCCCAAGGGCGCCCGGCTGTCGGCCGGCGCCGACAACGGCGACGGCACCTGGACGCTGGCCGGAGTTGATCTCGACGCCTTGGCCAACCTGACCCTGACTCCGCCCGCCGACTGGTCCGGCGACGCCGAATTGAAAGTCACCGCGACCTCGACCGACGGCGGAGTCGCCACCGCCGGATTCGGCGTTTCGGTGACGCCGGTGCCCGACCTGCCGGTGCTCAGCGTCGCCGCGGCTTCGGGGGCCGAGGATTCGGCCATTCCGCTGGCCATTTCCGCCAGCGTGCCGGGCAATGAGGAGGTCGTATCGCTGACCATCAGCGGCGTGCCCGAGGGCGCCAAGTTGTCGGTCGGCACCGACAACGGCGACGGTACCTGGACCGTCAAGGGTGCCGACCTCGACAAGCTCGACACGCTCGCGCTGACTCCGCCCGCCGATTGGTCCGGCGAGATCGCCCTGGCCGTGACCGCGGCCTCCACCGACGGCGGCCTCGCCACGGCCGGATTCGGCGTCTCGGTGGCGCCGGTCGCCGACCTGCCGGTGTTGAAGGTAGCGGCCGTGTCGGGATCCGAGGACTCGTCCATCCCGCTCTCGATTTCCGCCTCGGTTCCCGGCAACGAGGAAGTCGCCTCGATCAAGGTCAGCGGCGTGCCGGAAGGCGCGACCCTGTCGGCCGGCACCGACAACGGCGACGGCACCTGGACGCTCGCCGGCGACGATCTCGCGGCCCTCGACTCGCTGTCATTGACGCCGCCGGCCGACTGGTCCGGCAGCATGGCGCTGTCGGTAACGGCGGAATCCAGCGACGGCGGCTTCGCCATGGCCAGCTTCGGCGTAACGGTGGCGCCGGTGCCCGACGTTCCCGCGTTGAGCGTGTCGCCTGCGGCGGGCACGGAAGACTCGGCCATCCCGCTTTCGGTCTCGGCCTCGGTGGCGGGCGACGAATCGGTCGCCTCGCTCACCATCAGCGGCGTACCCGAGGGCGCGACGCTATCGGCCGGCACCGACAACGGCGACGGCACCTGGACGCTCGCCGGCGACGATCTCGCGGCCCTCGACTCGCTGACCGTCACGCCGCCCAGCAATTCGTCTGCCGACTTTGCGCTCGCGGTCACCGCGACCTCGACTGACGGCGGCGTCGCCACCGCCAGCTTCACGGTCACCGTCGCGCCGGCCGCCGACCTGCCGACGCTGCGCGTCGACGACGTCACGGTCGTCGCCGATGACGACGGGGCCGGGGGCAGGCACGGAAAGGGCAAGCACGACGCCGACGTCGTTTACGGCGATTCGGCAGTCATCGGCGCGATGACGGTGCCGCTGCACGTCCAAGCGGCGCTTGCCGACACCGACGGATCGGAGTCCCTCGGCATCACCATTGCCGGCGTGCCCGACGGCGTGACGCTGTCGGCCGGCACCGACCTGGGCGACGGCTCGTGGTCGTTGCTGCCCGGCGATCTCGAGGGCCTGCAGATGACCCTGCCGGAGGGTTTCCGCGACGACTTCGAGCTGCAGGTGACGGCGACCGCCACCGACCAGGACGTCGACAGCGACGCCACCGACACCGCCGCCGCGACGGCCACGATCACGGTCGCGTTTGCCGGCGAGGAAGGCAGCCCGACCGACGACCACCTCAAGGGCGGCCACGGCGACGACGTTCTCTACGGCGGCGCCGGCAACGACCGGCTCGAAGGCGGCGAAGGCCATGACACGCTCTATGGCGGCAGCGGCAACGACCGGCTCGAAGGCGGCGAAGGCCATGACACGCTCTATGGCGGCAGCGGCAATGACCGGCTCGAGGGCGGCGAAGGCCATGATGTCCTCTACGGCGGCGCCGGCAACGACCGGCTCGAGGGCGGCGAAGGCCATGATGTCCTCTACGGCAGCAGCGGCAACGACCGGCTCGAGGGCGGCGAAGGCCATGACACGCTCTATGGCGGCAGCGGCAATGACCGGCTCGAGGGCGGCGAAGGCCACGACGTTCTCTACGGCGGCACCGGCAACGACACCCTCGAGGGCGGCGAAGGCGCCGACGTTCTCCACGGCGGCGCCGGCAACGACGTGCTCGAGGGCGGCGAAGGCGCCGACATGTTCGTGTTCGAATCCGGCGGCGGCCACGACATCATCAAGGACTACCAGGCCGGCGAGGTGCTGCGGTTCGAGGGGCCGGAGTTCTCCGCCGACAAGCTCTCCGTGACCCAGGACGGCGACAACGTGAAGATCATGTTCGGCGGCAAGGATACCGAAGTCACCGTCAGCGACGTCGACCTGAGCAAGTCGGGCTACAGCGTCACCCGCGACGACGACGCGGTCGTCATCACCTTCAACGACGACAAGTAACGGCGGCCGTCTCGCCGGCCGGAAAACCGCGGAGTTCCGCGGGGTTCCGCGCGTGACCGACGTCAAGGCAAACCGTCGAAACCAAGACTATATAAGAACTGAAGCGAATCCACGACAATGGCGCCGAAGGCGCGCCAGGAGGGCGACATGGCGGCACGCAACACCGTCGCCGGCAGCAGCGAAGCCGGAGCCGCCACGCTGGTTGGCGCGGGCGCCGGCACGACCGTGAGTCTGCCGCAGGGCTTCCCGCTGGCCGAGGCGGCGTTCAGCCGCGCCGGCGCCGACCTGGTGGTCAGCGCGCCGGGGCGCGCGCCGGTGGTCGTCCGCGACTTCTTCACCGGCGAGGCGCCGCCGTCGCTGGCCACCGCCGACGGCGCATATCTCCCGGGCACGCTGGCCGCCAAGCTGGCGGCCGCCGGCGCCGCCGGGCAGCTTGCCGCCGCCGGCACCACGCCGGGGATCGAATCGATCGGCCGCATCGAGACCGTCAGCGGCCAGGCGTTCGCGGTGCGCGCCGACGGTGCCCGCGTCGAGCTCGCCGTCGGCAGCCGGCTCTACGACGGCGACATCCTGGAGACCGGCGCCGACGGCGCGGTCGGCGTCGTGCTCGCCGACGAGACCAGCCTGTCCATGGGCCCCGAGGGCCGGATGGTGCTCGACGAGATGATCTACGACCCCGGCACCCAGGACGGCAAGATGTCGATCTCCGTGGTCAAGGGCATCTACACCATCGTCAGCGGCATAGTGTCGAAGACCGACCCCGACGCCATGGTCATCCACACGCCGGTCGGCAGCATCGGCATCCGCGGCACCCAGATGGGACTCGACATCGCCGACGGCCGCAACCTCAACATCGTGATGATGCAGGAAGGCGACGGCTACGTCGGCGAGCTGTTCGTCCGCAACGCCGCCGGCCTGCAGGTGATGAACCAGGCCAATCAGGTCGTGTTCATCGGCGGCGTCGACAGGGCGCCGGCGTTCCTGGCCCCGGTCGACAATGCCGGCGTGGCGCGGATGTTCGAGACCACGCTCACCTACCTGCCGAAGGTCTCCGGCCGCGAGAACGACTACGGCAACCAGGGGCCGCAGCAAATCGACCGGCTCGAAACGTTCGAGACCCAGGCCGGCCGGGGCGGCGTCGAAGGCACCGGCGGCCTCGACGAGACGATCCGCGTCGTCGAGGGCGACTACACCAAGCCGCGCCAGGCCGAGACCGCCGCACTCGCGGTCGCCGCGACGCCCGAGCCGGATGCGACGACGCCCGCCCAGCCCGTCGCCCGCGACGAGCCGGCGGCGGCGACCACGACGGCGGCGGCGTCGGCGACCAACGAATCGCCGCTCGCCTTCGACACCGATCTCACGACCCGCGAGGACCAGTCGGTCAGCGGCCAGCTCACCGCCTTCGATCCCGACAACGACGCGCTCAGCTACACCCTGACCGAGACCGGCGCGCCGCAGCACGGCACCGTCACCCTCAACGCCGACGGCACCTATACCTACACGCCGGAGCAGGACTTCTCGGGCACCGACCGGTTCACCTACCTGGTCTCCGACGGCCGCGGCGGCACCACGGTGGCGACCGCGACGGTCGCGATCTCGCCGGTCGCCGACGCGCCGGTGATGGACGTCGCTCCCGCCGCCGGCGCCGAGGACCTGGCGATCCCGCTAGCCATCGCCGCCGACGTGCCCGGCAGCGAGGACCTCGCCTCGGTGACCATCGCCGACGTGCCGACGGGCGCGACGCTCTCGGCCGGCACCGACAACGGCGACGGCACCTGGACGCTCGCCGGCGACGACCTCGACCAACTCGGCTCGCTCTCCGTCACCCCGCCGGCGAATTCGTCCCGCGACTTCACGCTTCAGGTGACGGCGACCTCCACCGACGGCGGCGTCACCACCGCCAGCGTCCCGGTCGCCGTCGCCGCGGTCGCCGACCAGCCGGTCCTGCAGACCGCCGACGCGACCGTCGACACCGGCGGGCTCGCCACCAACGACCGCCTCACCGGCACCGCCCAGGCCGACACCCTGGTCGGCGGCGGCGGCGCCGACACCCTGATCGGCGGCGGCGGCGCCGACGTGCTCTACGGCGACACCAACCTGATCGGCGCCCTGACGGTGCCGGTCGACATCCAGGCCTCGCTCGGCGCCGACGTGGACGGCTCGGAAAGCCTCGGCCTCACCGTCGCCGGCGTGCCCGAGGGCGGCGCCCTGTCGGCCGGCACCGACTTGGGCGGCGGCGCGTGGTCGCTGGCGCCGGACCAGCTCGAAGGCCTCAACATGACGCTGCCGGAAGGCTACAACGACGACTTCCAGCTGCAGGTCACCGCCAACGCCGTCGACACCGACTTCGACAGCGGCGCCACCGACACCGCCAGCGCCGGCGCGCCGATCAACTACACCTTCACCGGCGGCGAGCCCGGCGACGACCTGCTGCGCGGCGGCGGCGGTGACGACGTCTTGTACGGCGGCGCCGGCAGCGACGACCTCTCCGGCGGCGGCGGTGACGACGTCTTGTACGGCGGCGCCGGCAGCGACGACCTCTCCGGCGACGCCGGCGCCGACGTGCTCTACGGCGAGGCCGGCGACGACGCGCTCGCGGGCGGCGGCGGCGCCGACGTCCTCTACGGCGGCGCCGACAACGACGTGCTCACCGGCGGCTTCGGCACCGACACCCTCTATGGCGGCGAGGGCGACGACGCACTCGGCGGCGGCGGCGACGCCGATGCGCTCTACGGCGGCGCCGGCGACGACGTGCTGCGCGGCGACGGCGGCAACGACGTGCTGTCTGGCGGCGCCGGCGACGACACCCTGATCGGCGGCGCCGGCACCGGCGACAGCTTCGTCTTCCAGTCCGACTCCGGCCACGACATCGTCGACGACTACCGCGCCGGCGAGACGCTGCGCTTCGAGGGGCCGGAGTTCTCGCCCGACAACGTCACTTTCACCCAGGACGGCAGCGACGTCCGCATCGCGTTCGCCGACCAGCCGGACATCAGCGTCACCGTCAACGACGTCGACTTGAGCCAGGGCTACCAGATCACCCCCGATCCGGACGCCCCCGCCGTGGTCGTCACCTTCCGCGACAGCGCGTAGGGGCGCGAACCGCTCGATCTCGTCGGCACCGTCACGCCCGCGAACGCGGGACCCAGGATGTTTTTCCATCGCCTGGATGCCCCGGGCTTCGCCGGGGCATGACGAGTAAAAACCGTCATCGCCCGGCCTCGGGGGCTCTTGCGGGGGTGACCCCCGCACCCCCTTGGGCCTGGGCGATCCAGGCGCATTAGGCGGCCCCGCCGCGTCAATTCACCGTCTCCAGCGGGCTGAAGCGGACGGGAATGATCTCGCGCGACTTCAGCCGCGCGTTCGTGTCCTTCTCGACCAGCATCAGCTGCTGCGAATCCGCCATCCCGGCCGGCACCACCATCTTGCCGCCGGGCTTCAGCTGCGCGATCAGCGACGGCGGGATCAGCTCCGGCGCCGCGCACACCATGATGCGGTCGTAGGGCGCGTGCGCCGCCCAGCCGTGCGAGCCGTCGCCGGTGCGGAGCTCGATGCCGCCGAAGCCGAGGCGCTTCAGGTTCTGCTTCGCCTGGCTGGCCAGCTCGTCGACGATCTCGACGCTGTAGACCTTGGCGCCGAGCGCGGCCATGATCGCCGCGTGGTAGCCGAGCCCGGTGCCGACCTCGAGCATGGTGACGCCGTCGGCGATCTCGGCGAGCTCGGTCATCAGCGCCACCATGTAGGGCTGCGAGATGGTCTTCTCGTAGCCGATCGGCAGCGGCCCGTCGGCGTAGGCGTAGGCGCGCAGCTCGACCGGCACGAACTCGTGGCGCGGGATGGTCCGCATCGCCGCCATCACCTCCGGCGCGAACGCCTCCCGGCCGATCTTGTCGCCGGAGTAGTGGGCGTAGATGGCGATCACCTGCACCATCTGGTCGCGCAGCACGGCGAACGGGTCGTCGGCCATCGGCGCGTCACCCGTCGGGCGGGTCGCGGCGGATCCAGCCGCCGCCGAGCACGCGGTCGCCGTCGTAGAACACGCACGCCTGGCCCGGCGCGACGCCGAACTCGGGCGCGGCGAGCGTCACCGCCACCGTGCCGTCGGCGGCGGGCGCGAGCGTCGCCGGCCTCGGCTCGGCGGCCGAGCGCACCTTCACCTGGACGTCGAGGCCGGGCGCCGGCGCGGCGCCGTCGCCCAGCCAGTTCACCTCGCCGACGCGGAAATTTTTTTGCGCCAGCGCCGCCTTCGGCCCGACGACGACGCGGCGGCTCGAAGGCTCGAGGCGCAGCACGTACAGCGGCTCGGGCGCGGCGAGCTTGAGGCCGCGCCGCTGGCCGACGGTGAAGTTGATGATGCCGTCGTGGCGGCCGAGGACGCGCCCCGTCACGTCGACGATGTCGCCGGGCTCGCAGGCGCCGGGGCGGAGTTTTTCCACCACGCGGGAATAAGAACCGTTGGGGACGAAGCAGATGTCCTGGCTGTCGGGCTTGGCGGCGACCGGCAAATTCAGCCGCTCGGCGTGGCGGCGGGTCTGCTGTTTCGTCAGCTCGCCGAGCGGGAAGCGCAGGAAGGCGAGCTGCTCGCGGGTGGTGGCAAAGAGGAAATAGCTCTGGTCCTTAGGTCTGTCGCGGGCGCGGTGGAGCTCGGGGCCGGCCGGCCCGTCGACGCGGCGGGCGTAGTGGCCGGTGATCAGCGCCTCGGCGTCGAGGTCGCGGGCGACGCCGAGCAGGTCGCGGAACTTCACCGTCTGATTGCAGCGCACGCACGGGATCGGCGTCAGGCCGGCGAGGTAGTCGTCGGCGAAGCCGTCGATCACGGCAGCGCGGAAGCGGCGCTCGTAGTCGAGCACGTAGTGCGCGATGCCGAGCCGGTCGGCGACGCGGCGGGCGTCGTGGATGTCCTGGCCGGCGCAACAGGCGCCCTTGCGGCCGGTCGCGGCGCCGTGGTCGTAGAGCTGCAGGGTGACGCCGATCACCTCATGGCCGGCCTCGGTCATCAGCGCGGCGGTGGTCGAGCTGTCGACGCCGCCCGACATGGCGACCACCACGCGCCCCTTGCGCCCCTTGCGCCCCTTGGCGCGGGCGGCGGCCGGCGACTTGGCGAGGCCTGACGCGGCGGGGCCGAGGGAGTTCACGGGCGCATCCATGGGCGGACTATAGAAGGTCATGGGTTTCTCTCAAGCATGGGTCTCTCGAGCATGGGGCGGCGGGCCCGCCGCAGCCTCGGCGAAAGCGGGTCGCCGCGGGCCGCCGTCCGGGTCGGAAAATTTTTTTAATGTCGGCTTTCGTCGGCTTTTATCGGCTATTGTCGGCTTTTTCGCGGCTGGCCGGAAATCGTCATCGCCTCGTCCAAAACGCGTCCCCGCCTCGTCCGGAAATCTTCATTTACTCGTCCGAAACTCGTCATTTTTCGCCGCCTATTTTCTCCCAACTCCTTGATCCGACACGATTCATGCCCTTGAAAATTTTTAGCAACTCATCATTTTTCGTCTTTTTTCGGGCCAAGCCGTTGATTTGCCGCGATTCCGGGGGATCGTCGTTTTTCGTCAGAAGTTCTTTTGCCGCCCGCGGGCGTCGTATCCGGCGCCCCGTCCCGGGCCAGCCAAATTCCGCGTCCCGAGGAGCCCGCGCAAGCGGGCGTCTCGAAGGACGAGGCGCGTCCGCCCCGGCCCGGCGGGCAAAGGGACAGATTCCCGCCAAAGGCTGGTTTCCTTAACACGTTCCTATTATAGGCTATATATACCTAATGTCGGCCGGAGTCAAGAACATTTATCGAACATCTTCGGCGACCTGTATCCGCCGTTGTTGGGCCAAGGCGGACACACCGTTTCTGATTGGCTCAAAATAGTTTTTGGTCGGAAGGCGTTGATGCCAAAAAAAACACGAACTTCTAAAATGGACCCGCGATATCGTTCATAAGGAGATTCCGGCTTGGTCGGCAAGTACTACTTACCGTCGAAGATAAGTTCGTATTTGCAGAGGCTCGATCTCGAATACGAGAGGTCCGATCGCTCGCTTTTTCGCGAGATAATCAAAAGCGCGCGGGTCGCTGTCATTGAAGCGACGGAATATGACAATTGGAATTGACCTGAGCCCCTTTTTTCATCCACCTGGAAGTAGAGTCCGTTCCGCATTTGAGCCCATCTGGGCCTGTGGCGCAACGGGATGGGGCGCGGAGCCCCTGGGTAGCTCAAGCGCCCCGTCCCGTTGC
>Ga0326597_10000807_pt1 | contig 53535 bp, 42 predicted proteins | sample RVTome_12_FD_203789 | JGI IMG/M metagenome (GOLD analysis project Ga0326597, IMG submission 203789) | Soil microbial communities from uranium-contaminated site in the Upper Colorado River Basin, Wyoming, United States - RVT100D185 | ecosystem: Environmental > Terrestrial > Soil > Contaminated >... | reverse complement strand
TCGGTGGACACCTGGCGCACGGTCGGCGCGCGCGAGCGCGTCGAGGTCGCGCCCGACAAGGCGCGCATGATCCGCGACCGGCTGCTGGGCGTGCTCTTCTCGCAGGCCTTCGACATCGTCGATCGCGGCATCGGCGAGGCCGACGACCTCGGTCTCGGCTGCCGCCTGGCGCTGGGGTTCAAGCGCGGCCCGTTCGAGCTCTTGCGCGTCCTGGGCCAGGACGAGGTCGAGCGCATCCTGGCGCGCTTCGCCATGGACCGCCCGGGCATGCCCACGCCGCACCGCGCGCCGCGCAACTACCTCGGCTTCCCGCGCCACCTGCGCGTGGACGACCTCGAGGGCGTGAAGCTCGTCACGCTGTGCCGCCCGCAGGCGATGAACGCCCTGGACGACGAGGTGACCGACGAGCTGCTCGCGACCCTGCGCGCGCACGAGGACGACCCGGACGTGCGCGGCTTCGTGCTGTGCGGTTACGGCCCGCGCGCCTTCTGCGCCGGGGCCGACATCGGGCGCTTCCCAGAGATGCTCGGTCGGGCCGACGAGGCGGCCGGTTTCGCGCGCGACTGCTCGCGCCTGCTGGTGCACCTGGATGCGATGCAGAAGCCGGTGGTCGCGGCGCTGAACGGCATGGCCCTCGGCGGCGGCCTGGAGCTGGCCCTGCGCTGCCACGGTATCGTCGCCGCGCGCGACGCGTGGCTGCAGTTGCCGGAGGTGACCCTGGGCATCGTGCCCGGCATCGGCGCGCTGGCGGTGCCCTACCGGCGCTGGCCCGCAGCGGCGGCGGTCTTCGACGACATGCTGCGCCTGGGCACCAAGCTCGGCGCCGAGCGCGCCCACGAGCTGGGCGTGCTGGACGGTCTGGCCGACGACTACGCGGCCCTGATCACGCTGGCGGTGGCGCGCGTGGACGAGCTCGTCGGCAAGGTGGGATCGATCCCCGACGCGCCGCTCGAGCTGGCGCCGATGCGCCCGGTCGAGCCCGTTCGGCGCGACGGCGCGCCGCTCAGCCGCGAGGTGATCGGCATCATCGAGGGCGCCGTGCGCGACGCGGCCGCCGCGCCGACCTTCGCCGCGGCGCTCGAGGTCGGCTACCGCGCCTTCGGCGCCAGCGCCTGCACGGCGGCGGCGCGCGAGGGCATCGCGGCCTTCCTCGAGCGGCGCAAGCCGGACTTCACCCGCACGGGCTGAGCTCCCCGCTCCCCGCCCCTGGTACCGACGGCGAAACGAGAGCACAGACCCGGAAAGGAGCGACCATGGCCCTCGCTGAGACCCACATTCCGTACGGAGCCTACTGGACGACGCCGTTCAGCCGCTGGCAGGAGAGCCTCTCCCGCCAGCACTCGATCGAGCTGACGGCCCAGGTCGGGCGCACGTTCCTCGAGCAGCGCGGCATCGCGCCCGAGTCCTTCGACGGCCTGGTGCTGGGCATCACCGTGCCCCAGCGCCAGGGCTTCTACGGCGCGCCCTGGCTGGCGGGGATGCTGGGAGCGCCGGGCATCACCGGGCCGACCGTCTCCCAGGCCTGCGCCACGTCGGTGCGCGCCCTGGCGACGGCCGCGCTCGAGGTCGAGAGCGGCCAGCGCGAGTGCGTGCTGGCGGTCGCCTGCGACCGCACCAGCAACGGGCCGCACGTGGTCTACCCCGACCCCGGCGGGGTCGGCGGGCGCGGGGCGGCCGAGGACCCGGTCCTCGACAGCTTCAACTTCGACCCCTGGGCCGGCAACGCCATGATCCAGACGGCCGAGAACGTGGCCCGCGAGCAGGAGATCTCGCGCGAGGAGCAGGACGCGCTGACCGTCCTGCGCTACGAGCAGTACGAGGCGGCGCTGGCCGACGAGCGCGCCTTCCAGCGCCGCTACATGCTGCCGGTCGAGATCGGCCGCGGGCGCAAGACGACCACCCTGGAGGCGGACGAGGGCGTCCACCCGACCACGGCCGAGGGCCTGGCCGGCCTGCGGCCGGTGCTCGAGGGCGGCAGCGTGACGTTCGGCAGCCAGACCCACCCGGCCGACGGCAACGCCGGCGTGATCGTGTGCTCGCGCGAGCGCGCACAGCGCCTGGCGCGCGACCCTGGCGTCGTCGTGCGCATCCTCGGCTTCGGCGAGGCGCGGGTCGAGAAGGGCATGATGCCCAAGGCGGTCGTGCCGGCCGCGCGCCACGCGCTCGAGCGTGCCGGCGTGGCGCTCGAGCAGTGCGCCGCGATCAAGACCCACAACCCGTTCGCGGTCAACGACGTCTACTTCTGCCGCGAGCTGGGCCTCGACCCCGCGGCGGTGAACCGCTTCGGCTCGCCCTTGATCTGGGGCCACCCCCAGGCCCCGACCGGCATGCGCGCCCTGATCGAGCTGATCGAGGAGCTGGCCCGGGCCGGCGGCGGCCGCGGCCTGTTCTCGGGCTGCGCCGCGGGCGACAGCGCCATGGCGATGGTGGTGGAAGTCTCGCAGTAGCCCGCTCCGCCCGCCTCCGGTTCCCGCCTTGCGGCCCTCGTTTCAGGGAGCGCGCCGAGCGCCCCCGTGCAGGAGGCCGGGAGAGAGATCGGCCAGGTCGACCTGGGCCGCCGCCGTGCGCGCCGCGGTCCGGCGCGGATCGACCGGCAGCCAGGCGCTGCGCCGCGGCACGAAGCCGTTGCGGCGCAGGATGCGGCGCGTGAGCGCCAGGTGCTCGTCGCGGCTCGAGTAGAGGGTGGCGGTGCAGTCGCGGCACTGGCTCCAGCCCTCGAAGTCGAAGGCCAGGTGCGCGCGCCGCAGGTCGCGCATGGCGTCGCAATTCCACAGCTCGGCGATGCCCTGCTCCGGGAAGCGTCCGACCTTGACGCGAGCGTCGAAGTCGAAGCGGCAGACCGATATCGTGCCGTCGCTCAGGAGGTAGAGCGCGTCCCAGGGGAAGTGGCAGGCCTCGCGGATGCGCCCGTAGATCGCGTCCCGCAGGCGGGCCGGCAGCATGTGGCGCGGCGCCGAGGGATCCTCGTGCACGTAGTCGCCGTGGTTGTTCGCGTGGTGGAACTCGAAGTCGTCCACCAACTCGCGGAAGGCGTCGAAGAAACGGCGCTCCACGGCGCGCGTGAAGAAGCGCGTCAGCACGCAGGTGACGCTGATCGTGGGCATGCGCATGGGTCCCTGAGGACTCGCGCGCACGCGTCCCTCCTCGTCGCGGATGCGGCGGAACGTGCGCAGGTTCGCCAGCAGCCGCTCGAGCTTCAGCCCGGGCCGCAGGACTTTCAGCACGTCCTGGTCGGCCGCGTCGACGGAGACATTGATCACGTCCGGGGAGGCGCGCACGATCGCGCGCGCGAGGTCCTCGTCCAGGAGCGTGCCGTTCGTGCTCATCATCACGCAGCGCTCCCGCTCGACCGCCATCGCCAGCATGCGCGCGACCTGCGGGTGCAGGGTCGGCTCGCCGATGGTGTGCAGGGTCAGTCGCGGGATCCCCAGCGCGACCATCTGGTCCAGGAGCTCTTCGTAGACCCCCAGGTCCAGGTAGGTCGCCGGGCGCAGCATGTCCTTGTTGCCGCAGTAGACGCAGGCCAGGTTGCAGGCGTTGGTGGGCTCGACGATCACGCGCCGCGGCACCGGTGGCGCCAGCCCCTCCGGGTGCTTGCGCGCGATCCAACGCGCACGCGCGTGGGCGACGCAGCGCTGCAGGATCAGGTGGCGGCGGACGAATCCGCGCAAGATGCGCATCATGCGGGCCTCCCTCCTCGAGTTCCTCGTTCCCGGCGAGCGCGAGCGGTCCCGGGCGGGCCCCGGGATCGCGCGAACCTCCCGGAAGGTATCATGGCGGCCCGCCGCCGGCGAGGGCGCGCCGCCCTCCTCCTGGGCGCCATTGCGGCCCCATGCCCGCAGCCCTTCATGCGAATCCTGGTCACAGGCGCCACAGGTTTCCTCGGCGCGCACGTCGTGCACGCCCTGCTGGCCGCGGGCGACGAGGTGCGCGCGCTCGTCCACAGCGAGCGCCCGCGGGACCACATCCGGGCGCCGGACGTCGAGCTGCGCCAGGGCGACCTGCTCGACGAGCGCAGCCTGAAGGAGGCCTGCCGCGGCGTGGACGGCCTCGTGCACTGCGCCGCGCGCATGGGCTTCTGGTCGCGCCAGAACGAGATCCAGCGTGCGATCAACGTCGAGGGCACGACGGCCCTGTACCGCGCCGCGCGCAAGTCCGCGCTCGCTCGCATCGTGCACGTCTCCTCGGTCGCCGCGGTCGGAGCGAGCGCCCGGCCCGAGGTGCTCGACGAGAGCGCGGCCTGGGGTACCCTCGGAATGAAGGTCAACTACGCCCTCACCAAGCGCCAGGGCGAGGAGCGCGCCCTGGCCGCGGCGCGCGCCGGCCTGCCGATCGTCGTCGTCAACCCGTCGGCCCTCTACGGCCCGCGGCTGGACGGCGGGCCCGTCAAGGGGCTCGTGGCCGCCATCGCTCGCTCTAGCCTCCCGTGGGTGCCGCCCGGCGGCGTCTCGGTCGCCGACGTGGCGGACGTCGCCGCCGCGACGGTCGCCGCGCTGCGCCGCGGGCGCGCCGGCGAGCGCACCATCCTGGCCGGCCACAACCTGACCTGGCGGCAGCTCTACGAGGCGATCGCGGCCGAGGTCGGCGGGCGCGTGCCGCGCCGCGCGCTCTCGTTGCGCGGCGTGCGGCTGCGCGCCTTCGCGACCGGCGCGTTGGACGCGCTGCACCTCAGCCGGCCGCGCTGGGCGCCCGAGATCTACCGCTCCTACGGGCTCTACTCCTGGTACCGCTCGGACAAGGCCGCGCGCGAGCTCGGCTACGGCGTGCGCCCCCTGGAGCAGATCGTGCGCCGCGCCGCGGGCCTCCCGGCCTGATTCGCGGACGGGCCCTCGGAGCGTCAGCGCGCGGAGCTCCAGGCCAGCGCCCGGCGCACCGCCAGCAGCGCGCCGTCCAGGTCGCGCAGGCCCAGGCTCGGGTCGACGCGCAGCCCGACGCAGCTCGCGCAGATCCTCTGTGCGACCGGGAACGAGCCCCGCGCCCCGAACACGGGGTAGGTGTGAAGCGGCGCGTAGGTCGGCAGGCGGTAGTCGACGCGCTCGGCCGCGAGGGCGCGCAGGAACTCGTCGCGCCGCGTGCGCCCCGCGCCGGCCGGCTCGCCGCCGCCCTCGAGCTCCAGGCAGAAGGTCATGGGGCAGGGGTCGGCCGCGGCCGGCGCGCCCTGCAGCTTCAGGCCCTGCACGCCGGCCAGCCGCTCGCGCAGGTGGGCCGCGTTGCGCCGGCGCCGGGCGCAGACGCGCTCCAGGCGCTCGATCTGGCCGAGCCCCAGCGCCGCCTGCGCGGCGCTCATGCGGTAGTTCCAGCCGCACAGCTGTGGCGACGCGCTCAGGTCGGCGGCGCCCTCGCCCTGCGCGCCGAAGTCGCTCGCCAGCCGCGCGCGCCGCGCCAGCGCGTCGTCGTCGGTCAGCACGGCGCCGCCCTCGCCGGTCGTCATCGTCTTCGCGTCCTGGAAGCTGAGGCAGCCCAGGTCGCCGCAGGTTCCGGCCTTGCGGCCGTCGAAGAGACTGCCGTGGGCCTGGGCCGCGTCCTCGACGACCCGCAGACCGCGCCGCCGCGCAATCTCCGACACGGCGCCCATGTCGCACGGCACGCCGGCCGGGTGCATGACGAGCACCGCCTTCGTGCGCGCCGTGACGGCCGCCTCGATGCGACCCGCGTCGACGGCCCACGTCCCCGGGTGCGCGTCGACGAAGACCGGCCGCGCGCCCTGGCGCAACACCGCCAAGGCGGCCGAGACGTGGGTCAGCACGGGCAGGACGACCTCGTCGCCGGCACCGACCCCGACCGCGGCCAGGGCGACGTGCAGGGCGGCCGTCCCGGAGGACACGGCCAGGGCGTGCTCGCAGCCCCACCAGGAGCGCAGGCCTTCCTCGAAGCGCGTCACCGTGTCGCCGGCGGCGCCGGACGCACTGCGCGGGCGCAGGGCGCGGCGAAGGTGGCGCAGCTCGCGGCGCCCGTGCGGTCGCGGCGCGGGCATGGGCACCAGGCGCGCGGGCCAGCCGCCGCCGAGCGCCGGCCGGGCCTGGTCGGCCGCGACGGCGCGCAACACCTCGTAGCCGCGCTCGAGCGCGACCAGGACGTGGCGCAGCCCCGGCGCGTCCCGGCGGGGTCGCAGCCATGCTGACGCGCGCTCCCTCAGCTCGGCCGGCATTCCTGGAGCCTGCTCGCGCGCCCGCCGCCGGGCGCGCACACCCGATCCTGTCCGAGCGGGGTGGCTCCTTGCAAGGCCCGGCCGGGCCCGTAGCCTGCCTGGGGTGGAGAACGCGCTCGAAGGCCGGCGCGGCCGACTGCGCTCCCTGTGGCCGCTGCTGCTCCTGCTGCTGCTGCTGCTGCTGGTGAAGAGCGCCTTCGTGCTCGCCCTGAGCGACGTCTTCTTCTACTGCGAGGAGCTCGAGAAGGGCACCGCGGCCAAGGCCATGCTCGACCGGCTGGCGGTGCCGCACCACCAGCTCGCCTACCACTACTACGAGGGCGGCGGTTTCGTCGTCAGCCACATCAAGGCGCTGGCCTTCCTGCTCGTCGGTCAGAACCTCCTGGCCCACAAGCTGGTCGCGCTGGCCTTCGATGCCGCCATCCTGGCGGCCGGCTGGGCCTTCGCGCGCGGCCTCTTCGGCGCGCGCGCCGCCCTGTGGTTCGGCCTGCTGTTCGTGTTCGCGCCCGAGTCCTTCCAGAAGCTCGGCCTGATCAGCGTCGGCATCCACTTCGAGGCCGGCCTGTTCCTGATCGGGGTGCTCGCGCTCGGGGCGCGCATCCTGTTCGCGCGCGACGAGCGCCGCCGCACCTGGGCCGCGCTCGGCCTGGTGACGGGCTTCGGCCTGTACTTCTCCTACCAGGTCGCCGTGGCGGCGCTGTGGGTCGGGCTGCTGCTCCTGCTCCTGCGCCCGCGCGCGGTCTTCGGGCCCGGGGGCCTGTGCGGCCTGGCGGGCGCGGCCGTCGGCGCGGCGCCGCTCGTCGTCATGCTGGCCCTGGTCGGGGGGCGCGTGCTCGACATCCACGGCATTCCGCTCGCCGGCCGCGCCTCGGGCCCGTCGAGCTGGGCCCTCCTGCGCGACTTCTTCCACTCGATCTACGTCGAGGGGCTGCTCGGAGACAGGGTCGCGCCCTGGGCCTGGCTGGCGGCCTTCGGCGGCGCGTGCGCGCTCTTCTTCGTCGGGCGCGACCCCGCGCGCCGTCCGCGGCGGCTTGCGGCCGCGTACGTGCTCGGCTACCTGGCGCTGTTCGCGCTGGCCTACACGCAGAGCGGCTTCGTCCAGGGGCGCGCCTGGCACTTCTATCTCGTGCTGCGCACGGCCCCGCTGTGGCTGTTAGCCACGCTCTTCGTCGCCGCAGCGCTAGGCGGACTGGCGCAAGCGGAGCGCGGAGCCGTGCGCCGCCTGGGGCTTGTGGCCGGCTGCGCCCTGGTCGCCCTCGGGGCGCGCGCGAGCTGGTTCGTGCTAGAGACCGGCCGGCCGGCGCGACTCGCGCAGAACTGGCACCTCCTCACGCACACCAAGGGCTACTCCTACGACCAGTACTTCGCCAAGGTGCTGCCGCACTTCGAGGGCGGCCCCGAGCGCAAGCTGCAGCTCGTCGAGGGCTTCGACGAGGACGCGCGCGGGCTCCTGCGCGCCGACGTCGCGGGCAACCTGTTCCGCGACCCCGCGCCGGACCTGGCGGCGGCGGTCGCGCGCGCCCGCGCCGCCTTCCGCGCCGCCGGCGGCGAGCGCGCCGCCGACTACGAGCTCGGCCTCGGGCCGCTGCTGGTCGTCGGCCACGGCTGGGACCAGGCCCGCGCCGTCGCGGCCGCGGCGGCGACCCCGCCGCCATTGCGCGACACGCTGCTCGAGGCGCTCGGCCGCTTCGGCGGCGGCTTCCATCCCCTGGACGGGGAGCTCACCGAGAGCAAGAAGCCCGCGCGCATCCTGCGCGCGGAGGTCGAGCGCGGCCTGGCCCTGGAACGCCCCGACGCCTTCCTGCGCGGCGTCGGGCGCTTCCTCTACCGCCGCTTCCGCATCGACCCCGTCGGGGCGCAGGCCTTCATCGAGAGCCAGCCCGAGCCCGCCCGCGCGGCGCTGCGCGCGGGCTACGGCGCCGAGGAGGCCTGGCACACGCTGCCTTGAACGCGGCTCGCGAAGCCGCAGGTGCGAATGCCCCCCAGGCTGCTATCCCCACCAGAAGCGCTGCAGGCGCGTGGAGAGGCCGAAGCAGAGCGGGTCCTGGCCGGGGTGGAAGTCGCAGAAGCGCTCGTAGCGGCCGCGCTCGAGCTCGGCCTCGCCGCCGAAGCAGTACGGGCAGCGGCCGTGCTCGGCGCAGGACATCCACTGGCCGGTGCGGCGGCAGCGCAGGAGCTTGAGCCGGTACAGCGGCGGCGCCTGCGCGCTGCCGCCGGCGCGGCCGCTGCGTTCTTCGCTCATCACGACGGTCCCTCCCGGGCCTGCCGGCGCAGGCGCGCCCAGTCCGCGCCGATCAGCTCGGACAGGCGCGCGACGTCCACGGAGTCCTCACGAAAACGGTTCTGCAGCTCGAAGTAGCGCTCCAGGGCGGCGCGCGAGAGCTCCGGCTCCACGCCGATCACGGTGCGCTCGCCGTCGAAGACCTCGTAGACCGGGAACAGGCCCGAGCGCACCGCCAGCCGGATCAGCTCGATGCCCTCGGCCGGCTCCGACTTCCAGCCGGTCGGGCAGGGCGACAGCACGTGCAGGAAGCGGAAACCGCGCGCGTCGAGCGCGTGCGTCATCTTGCGCAGCGCGTCCTCGGGGTGCGCGAGCGAAATGGTGGCGGCGTAGGGCACGCGGTGCGCCGCCACGATCGCCACGATGTCCTTCTTGCGGACCGTCTTGCCGCGCGGCGTGGTCGTCGTGACCGCGCCCAGCGGCGTGGCCGACGAGCGCTGGCCGCCGGTGTTGCCGTAGATCTCGTTGTCGTAGCAGACGTACAGCACGTCCTCGTCGCGCTCCGCCGCGGCGGACAGCGTCGCCAGGCCGATGTCGTAGGTCCCGCCGTCACCGGCCCAGCACACGACGCGCGTGGCCTCCCCGTTGAGTCGCGCCACCTGCGCCAGCCCGGTCGCGACCGCGGCCGACGAGGCGAAGGTCGAGGCGACCACGGGAACGCCGTAGGCCGAGCGCGGGTACTGGCCCGGCGTCACGATCGCGCAGCAGGCCGGGATCACGATCTGGATCGTGCGGTCCCCCACCGCGCGGTCGAACAGGTTGAAGGCGATCGACATGCCGCAACCGCCGCAGTTCGTGCTGCCGGGGCGCAACAGCGGATCGGTACGCCTGCGCTCGCTGCGCGCCGTGCCCGCCAGCAGAGGCTCCCGCATCACTCGGCCTCCATGATCTCGGGCGCGCCCGCTTCGTCACGCTCGCACAGGTCGGAGAGGATCGCGCCGACGTGCTCCGGCCGGATGTCGCCCCCGCCGAGCCCGACCACGTAGTTCTGCACCAGCGCGTCGCGCGGCGCCGAGCTGCGCGCCTCGGACCACAACACGCCGCCCATCCCCAGGCTGATGTCGCGGTCGATCACGCCCACCCGCACGCAGCCCGCCAGGTTGCGCCTCAGCTCGCGCTCGGGGAAGGGCCGGAACATCTGCACGCGCAGCCCGCCGGCGCGCAGGCCCTGGTCGCGCGCGCGGTCGACGGCGCGGCGCACCGTGCTGGCGGTCGTGCCCATCGAGATCAGCGCCACCTCGGCGTCGTCCATGCGGTACGGGACGACCGGGTCCGGCGGCCGGCGGCCGAAGACCTGCTCGAAGGCCCGCTGGCACTCGGCGTACACGGCCGGCACGCGCCGCATGGCCTCCTCGTGCTGCTTGCGGTGCACCTCGGTCTCGTGCGGGAAGTCCAGACCGCCGACCGTCACCGCGCGGTCCGTCAGCCGGTGCGGCAGGTCGAGCGGCGGCAGGAAGCGGTCGACCAGCTCCTGCTCCGGCACCTCGGTCTGCACCATCGTGTGCGACAACACGAACGCATCCTGGCACACGAGCGCCGGCAGCAGCACGCGCGCGTCCTCGGCCAGGCGGTAGGACAGGAGGATCGTGTCCATCACCTCCTGGTTGTCCTCGCAGTAGAGCTGTATCCAGCCGGCGTCGCGCAAGAGCAGCGTGTCGCCGTGATCGACCCAGATGTTCCAGGGCGGGCCGAGCGTGCGGTTGACCGCCATCATCACGATCGGCAGGCGGTAGAAGGCGGCCGCGTACACGTTCTCGGTCATGTAGGCCAGGCCGTTCGAGGACGAGGCCGTGAACGAGCGCGCCCCGCCGAAGGCGAAGCCCATGCAGACCGCCATCGCGCTGTGCTCGCTCTCGACGCGCACGATCTCGCCCTTCTCGAAATCCTGGCGGCACAGGAGCTCGATGCACTCGGACTGCGGCGTGATCGGGTAGACGCCGCCGCCGAAGCCGCGCGCGCGACGGTTCGCGCGCCCGGCCAGGGTGGCGGCCATGGCCGCGGCGTGGTTCGCGCTCAGGAGCTCGGTCGTCATGGCGTGGTCATCTCCATCCCCGCGCGCGGGCACTCGTGCACGCAGATGCCGCAGCCCTTGCAGTAGGTGTAGTCGAGGTCGTAGCCCAGGTCGGCGCGCCGGATGACGCCCTCCGGACAGTAGACCAGGCACGTGTCGCAGCGCGTGCAGTGCCCGCAGGAGAAGCAGCGGTGCGCCTCCAGCGCGTCCTCCAGGCCCAGGTTGACCTCGTCGAAGGCACCCGCGCCGTTCGAGAGCGCTGCACGGCGCTCGCGTGCCGCCGGGCGGCGCTCGAAGTGGTCGAGGCGGATGTCGGTCGCCGGCACGGCGCGCGCGCGATCCGGACGCTCGAACGGCTCCCGCTCGGAGCCCAGGGCGCAGAGCGCCAGCCCGGCCGCGCGCCGGCCGCTGCCGATCGCGTGCGCCACGGTGCCGTCTCCCGTCGCCAGGTCGCCGGCCGCGAAGACCGCCAGCGGCTCGCCGTCGGCCCACGCGCGCCCGTCACGGAGCTCCCAGCCGGCCGGCAGGACGTCGAGCCTTCTCGACTGGCCGAGCGCCAGCAGCACGCGCTCGCAGGAGAGCGTCGCACGAGCCTCGCCCACCAGCGGCCGGCGCCTTCCGCTCTCGTCGGGCTCGCCCATCTCTACCTCAGCCAGCTCCACCTCGCGCACGCGGCCGTCGCCGTGGAAGGCGACCGGCTGGCGCTGCAACAGCAGATCGACGCCCTCCGCGCGCGCCTCTTCGACCTCCTCGCGGATGGCCGGCATCTCGGCCAGGGTGCGGCGGTAGGCCACCGTCACGCGCTCGGCGCCCAGGCGCAGCGCGCTGCGGGCGCAGTCCATGGCGGTGTTGCCGCCGCCCAGGACGACGACGTGCCCGCTCAGCCGCTCGGCGCCTTCGCCGTCACCGTCCACGCCGCCCCCCAGGTTGACGCGGTGCAGGAAGCGGATGCCCTGCTCGATCCCCGGCAGGTCGGCGCCCGGCAGGTCGAGTCCGCGCAGCTCCTGCAGGCCGGTCGCGAGCACTACGGCGTCGAAGTCGCGCGCGAGCTCGCGCAGGCGCTCGCCGCAGAGGAACTCGCCGCAGCGCGCCTCGACCCCCAGCGCCAGCACGGCCGCGACCTCGCGCCGCACGACCGCGCGCGGCAGGCGGTAGCTCGGGATGCCCGTGGTCAAGACGCCGCCCAGCTCGCGCTCGCCCTCGAAGATCGTCGCGCGCCGGCCGACGCGCGCCAGAGTGCAGGCGGCGCTGAGGCCCGCCGGCCCGCCGCCGACGACCGCCACGCGCTGTGCGTGCGGCGGAAAGGAGGCCAGCGAGGGCACGGCGCGCGCGGCGTCGGCGACGCGCCGCTCGAGGGCGCGGATCTCGACCGCGCCGTCGTATTCGGCGCGGTTGCAGCCCGCCATGCAGGGCGCCGGGCACACCCGCCCGCAAGTCGCCGCCAGGGGCGTCGTGCGCGCCAGCACCTCGGCCGCGGCGCGCTCGCCCTCGCGCGCGGCGGCCTGCACGAAGCCGACCACGTCGTTGCCCGCCGGGCACCAGGCGTTGCAGGGCGCCAGCCCCTCGACGTAGCCCGGGCGCTGGGTGCTCCAGGTGCCGGTCTGGATCCCGGTCGGCGCGCTCTCGATGTGCTCGCAGAGCGGGCGCACGGCGACGTGCGACGGCGCCCAGGCGGGAGCCTGCGCCGGCGTCGCTTGCGGCCCGTTCCCGTCCGCGCTGGCGCGCACGCGCACGCGCTCGTAGGCCTCGCAGGCGGCCTCGAAGTTGCTGAGCAGGCCCAGCGCGCGGTAGGTCGCCTCGAGCACGTCGAGCGGGATTCCCTGCAGGCGCGCGAAGGCGCCGGAGACGGTGGTGTTGACGATCACCACCGTGCGCGTGCCGATCCCGCGCCGGCGCGCGATCGCGCTCGCGTCCACCAGGGCCAGGCGAAAGGGCGCGTACTGCCCGTCGAACGCCTCGAGCGACGCGCTGGTGTTGACCAGCAGCGTGCCCCCTGGAGCCAGCCCGACGACCGTCTCGCTGCCGAGCAGATGCGGGTCGAGCACGACCAGGTGGTCGGGGGCGTAGACCTTGTTGCGGTTCGTGATCGGCTCATCGCCGACGCGGGTGTAGGCACGCACCGGGGCGCCCGAGCGCTCGCCGGCGTAGTCGCCGAAGGTCTGCACGTGCTTGCCAAGGCGGGCGTAGACCGCGGCCAGGATCTTGGCGCAGGTCACGCCACCCTGCCCGCCCCGGCCGTGCAGTCGGATCTCCATGCGCAGCACCTCTGGTCGAAGAGTCCTCACCTCCGGCGCAGGCCGCGAACCGCCCGCCGCGCGCGCGCCCGTCACCTCCGCCGGCTGGAAGCTACAACCGCACAGGGTAGTGCCCCCTACGACGAAGGGCGGAGAACGGCCGGGAAATAGGTTCACCGGCCGCGCACCGGCACGGCTAGGAGCCTGTTGGAGATAGCCCGTCGCGAGGCAAAGCAGGGTGTGTCGCGGCGAGGAGCGCGCCGGAGGGACGGCGGAAGCGGCCTTGTTGGCCGCTGAGCACGGACCGACAAGCGCGACGAAGCAGCGGCGCGCCCTGCGAAGCCGCAGTAGGGTCTATCTCCAACAGGCTCCTAGGCGCGGTCCCGTCCCCAGGGGCCGGCCTCGACCTCGGGCGGCGGCGGCTGGTGGCGGCCGCGCGCCTGCAGGCGCAGGGCGCTCTGGACCGTGGCGACGTCGGTGTAGCCGAGCTCGATCGCGAGCTCGCAGAAGAGCTTGCGCTGCCCCCGCCCCTCCGCCTGCGCCGCCAGCACGTGCTCGACCTGCTCCGGCGTCAGGGTACCGAGCTTGACCATCAGCTCGCCCAGGAGCTGGTTCTCGAGGCTCTCGATCGAGAGCCGCAGGGCCCTTCCCTCCCGTCGCGCATCCTGTGCCGGCAGGCTCAGAATCGCCGTCGACGCGAGCGAGCCCGCGCCGCCCACCACCCCCTCGAGCAGGGTCGCGCGCAGGCCGAGGGCCAGCTCGTCGACCGCGCGCGTGGCCGCCTTCGACCCCACCGCGCCGTGCTTGCGGACCTCCTCCAGGAGCTTCACGCCCGCCAGGCACAGGGCGGCCCAGACGCGATCGCGGCGCGGGTCGAAGCACCGGTGCAGGCCCTTGAGGACCGCCAGGGCCTCGCCGACGGCGCTCTCGTCGCCCTCGCGGCTGGCGGCCAACGCCCGCGTCAGAGCGTCGAGGGCGGCTTCGAGCGTGATCCGGGCGCGGGGCGGGTCGTCCATGGCAGCGCTTCGCAGGAGCGAGGGACGGGCGCAGTCCTCGATCGGCACGCGGCCGGGCGGAACTCGAGCCCGCGGCGGGCGAGCGGATCGCGCCGGCCCGCGGGTGACCCTGATCGGGGCGCACGAGCGCCGGTTGAGACCGGCCGCGGCCACGGGAAAGCCTTCATCGCAGCGGGCGCCCGTGTCGATCGTCTGGACGGGCGCGCCCGGCCGGCCCGACGCGGCGGCGCCCCGCCCCGCATGCAGACCCCCAGCGTCATCCGCGAGTTCGGGCTGGCCGCGGCACGGCCCCACTCCTTCGACCCGCGCCGCAATCCGTACGTGGTCTTCGGCTTGCTCTGGGGACTGACCCCGCCGGGGGCAGTGCTGGCGCACCGCGCCTTGTTCAGCGGGACGCAGCTTTGGAGCGAGCTCTCCGTGAGCGGGTTCCTCGGCCACCCCGCGAGCCTCTGGCTGCTGCTCTTCCCGCCGCTCCTGGCCTGGATCTTCGGGATCATGGGCACCGTCCGGCGCGACCACGTGCTGCTCGCCCGGCGCACCATCGAGCTGCTCGAGAGCGAGGTGGCCCGGCGCACCGAAGCCCTGCGCGACATGTACCGCCAGACGGTCTTCTCGCTCTCGGAGGCCATCGAGGCGAAGGATCCGTACACGCGCGGCCACTGTCAGCGCGTGTGGCAGTACGCGCGCGGAGCGGCCCTGCGACTCGCGCTCGCGCCGGAAGAGCTCGAGGTGCTGCGCTTCGCCAGCTACCTGCACGACATCGGCAAGATCCAGGTGCCGTCGCGCATCCTGAACAAGCCCGGTGCGCTGACCGCCGCGGAGTACGACGTCGTCAAGCAGCACCCCGCCCTCGGCCAGACCATCGTCGCCCCGGTCGTGGGGCTGCGCCGCGCGGCGCGCCTGATCCGCTGCCACCACGAGCGCGAGGACGGCAGCGGCTACCCCGACGGATTGACGGGCGACCGCATCCCGCTCCTGGGCAAGATCCTGATCGCCGCGGACGCCCTGGACGCGATGACCTCCGACCGCTCCTACCGCCGGGGGCTGAGCCTCGAGAGCGCCTGCCAGGAGCTGCGGCGCTGCGCGGGCCTTTCCTTCGATCCGCGCCTCGTGCCGGGCCCGGCGCGCGCGGCCTGTCGCCACTTCGACCCCGCGGTGGTCGAGGCGGTGATCGAGGGGCTCGGCTCACCCGCCGAGCAGGTGGAGAGCCAGCCCTCCCTCGTCGCTGCGCCCGCGCACTGCACCGGCGCTCTCCCCGCCGGTCTCGCCGCGGGCGGGGCGGAGGGTGCGGGGCTCTTCGCCTGCGGCGCCGGCGAGGGAGAGGCGCCCCCCGGCCCGGCCGGAAGGCGCGACAAGGTGAACTGCTGGGAGGTCCAGGGCTGCCGCGAGCGCGAGCTCAGGGACGAGGGCCCGGGCTACTCGGTCTGCACCGTGCCGCGCGCGGCGGCCATGGACGGCTTGAACGGCGGCCGCGCCGCGGGCCGCATCTGCTGGTCCGTGCCGGGCGCGCTGTGCCGCGCAGACGACGGGCGGGCCGACGGCGAAACCCACCCGCGCTGCCTCGAGTGCTCCTTCTTCGCGCGCGTGCGGCGCGAGGAAGGGCTGGGCGGCTTCCTGCTCCTCCCGCCCGCCGAGACCCTGGCCCGGGCCGGGCTCGGCCTCACCGGCCGGCAGCGGGACTGAGCGCGGCACGGCGCCGGGGGGCGCGCAGCGCGAACTCGAGGCAGGGGCGCGGCCGCCGCGGACTACAATCCCGGCGGCAGGCCAGCCGCCGCGCGGCCGCCGGCGCGTCGCCACGACGCCCGGGCCGCAGCTCACCCCACCCCACCGCCATGCCCAAGCGTCACAAGTACGGCGTCACCACGCGGCTCGTCCACGGTCCCGTGCACTCGGCCAAGTGGGACTTCAGCCACCACGTCACTCCCCCGCTGTCGTCGTCGACCACCTACCGGCTCGACTCCGCGCGCCGCGGCGCGCGCGGCTTCCAGGAGTTCGGGCGCCACGTCACGGACCTGGGCGAGGCGCCGGTCTACATCTACGACCGCCTCGACGAGCCGACGCGCTCGATCCTGGAGGGCGAGCTGGCGGACGTCGAGGGCGGCGACTGCTGCGTCACCTTCGCCTCCGGCATGGCCGCGATCTCGGCCGCCTTCGGCTCGGTGCTCGTGGCGGGCGACGAGCTGATCGCACATCCGACGCTCTACGGCTGCACGCACTCGTTGCTGACGAACTGGTACCCGCGGCTCGGCATCGAGGTCACGCGCCTCGACATGAACGACCTGGAGGCTCTGCGCGAGCGGATCAGCCAGAGGACGCGCGTCCTGTACTTCGAGTCGCCGGCCAATCCGACCCTGGAGCTGATCGACATCCCGGCCCTGCGTGAGCTGGTCGACTCGCTGAATGCCGCCCGCGCCGCCGAGCGCAAGCTCCTGATCTACATCGACAACACCTTCGCCACGCCCTTCGGCCAGCGCCCGCTCGAGCACGGCGCGCACGTCGTGCTGCACAGCCTGACCAAGAACCTGGGCGGCTTCGGGACGGAGCTCGGCGGCGCCGTGATCTGCCACAAGTCGATGCTCGCCGCGCTGCTCTTGTACCGCAAGGACTTCGGCGGCATCCTGTCCTCGAAGGCGGCCTGGACGATCATGGTCTACGGCCTGCCGACGCTCCCGCTGCGCCTCAAGCGCCAGCAGTACACGGCCGACAAGGTCGCGCGCTGGCTCGAGAAGAACCCGGCCGTGAAGCGCGTCGTGTACCCGGGCCTGAAGAGCTTCCCGCAGCGCGCCTTGGCGCTGCGCATGCTGCGCGACTTCGACGGCGACTTCGCGCCCGGCAACATGATCTACCTCGAGCTCGACGAGGAGCAGGTCGACCCGGAGAGCTGCGTCGACCACCTCGCGCGCGACGCGTACTCCTTGACCCTGGCGGTCAGCCTGGGGCACACCAAGACCCTGGTCGAGATGCCGTCGAGCATGACGCACTCCACCTGCGGCCAGGATCGGCCCGGCGCCCTGCGCATCTCGATCGGCCTGGAGAGCCCGGCCGACATCGTGCGCGACCTCGACCAGGCCATCGAGGCCGCCCGCCGCGACTGACCCCCGGCGCAAGGTCGCACCGTCCCCCGCCGCTCCCGACAGCCCTGAACCTCTGGGGCCGGAGATGTTGACGGGCGTTCAAGAACCGACTTGCTCGCAAGGGCGTGCAACCGGCGCCGGAGGCGCCGCGCCGCCCCAGGCGATCCAAGCCGCCGCGACGGCGCGAGACAACTATCTCGATGCGGTCGGCGATTTCAACCGCTCCCAGTTCCTCCTGCTGCGCGCCGTGGGACGCGCGCCGCGACCTTGAAGGGGATTCAGGCGGTACGCCAGGGAATCCTGGTCATCGGCGCAGCAGGACTCGTTTTCTCCTTCGGTCTCGTGCCCCGCCCCCGATTCCTGACCGCTTTCTCTGCCCTACTGGCATAGCACCGGCTTGTCCTTTCCCGTGCGACTCTCCATGGCCTGAGGGTCATCGTCCGCGCGCCAACGCGAGCAGCCGGTCGAGGATCTCGTCGCCCTTCGCCCGCAGTCCGTTGTGGTCGTACTCGTTCGTGACCCACGTGCGCAGGCCGCGGATCGTGCGCGCCGTGCGTTCGGAGAACTCGCACTCGACGTACAGCTCTTGCAGGGCAACAACCAGGTATCCGTTCGAGCTCTTCGAGTGGAAGGACGGCCGACCCGCCGGGCTCGCCGAGGAGCACCGCGAGCTGGTCGGCGGCCGGCGCTCGATCGACGTCGCCGTTTTCGACCTGCTGGGCAAGGCGACCGGCCGGCCGGTGGGCGATCTCCTGGGCCCGCGCCGGCGCGAGCACGTCGACGTCTACGACTCGAGAGTGATACGGTGTCGCACCAATCTCCGCCGCTTTCGGCCACCGAAAGCGGCGGAGATTGGTGCGACACCGTATCGCGCGGGAGCGCCCCGACCCTGCTCGCCGTGGAGCAAGGCCGGGGCGCAGGTCCTGGTCCAGTTCCGGCCCGGAGACCGGAGGGTCTCAGTTCGTCGGCCCGTAGGTGACCGCGACCATGCTCGACAGGTTCGCGCCGAAGCCGAACCCCGGATCCCTGTACATCACCTGGAAGTACCAGGTGCCGCCGGGATCGCCGAGCTCGGACACGTAGGCCGTCACGGTCTGCGTGAGCGTCGGCTGGGAAGCCTTGACCATCTGGAAGGGGTTGAGGCAGAGGTACCCGTCCAGGAAGGGGTACTCGTCCACGGCGGACGGCGCGGCGACGAGCTGGGACCAGTTCCCCGCGGGCATCACCGTGCAGGTGAAGTTGTTGCTTTCGACGTGCGTCAGGTAGGCGGGGAACCCGGTCGAGTTCGCGGTCGGACTGCAGTCTCCGGCTCCCGCGCCTTCGACGGTCAGCTCCACGGTGTCGACCACATCTCCGACGTCCTCGTCATGCTCGGCGATGACCTCGACCTCGCTGTTGGAGACCGCGACGATCTCCACCTCGTCCTCCCCGTCCATCGCGGAGAAGGAGAACATGATGGGCACCACCATCAAAACGGCGGTGTATGAAGCGAACGGCCAGTGTCTCATCTCCTAACCTCTTGACTGCTTGCAACAGGGTGAATGCTTGCGACAGGGGGTATGGACTTGCAGCAGGCCGCATGCCGAAACGCTGCCGCGAACACTGGAAAGTGCGGCTCGGGTTCCGTCAACTCCTTTTCTCGAACTTCCTGGACTTACAGAGGCGTAAGGAGTGCCCAGCCCCCCCCCGGTCCCCCGCCGCCGCAACCCCCCCCGCGAAGCCGGAGGTCGCGGGGAGCGCGCGCGCGGCTCAACGGCGCCGGTGGCGCTGCTCGGCGTCGAAGCCCGGCGGGACCTCGATCGAGCGGCTCCGACCGACGCGCACTACCAAGCCCGCCGTCCTCGACGGGGGGACCTCGACCCCACGACGCACCTGCACGCGAACCAGTCCCGGGGCCTCTCCTCGCGGCTTCGGCGACGGGCCCGAATCGAGCCGGCGACGCCAGTTGTAGAGAGTCGCCGGCGTGACGCCGATCTCCTCGGCGTACTGCGCCACGCTCAGCCCCCTGCGCTCCTGGTCCGCGAGCGCGGATTCGTACCAGGCGGCCAGTTCACTGCGGGCCGCGGGCCGCGATTCGGCATGGATGGTTCTCATGCCCCTCAGCTTGCCGTCCGTCCCAGGCTCCACGAAGGGCCTGCTCAGCAGGCCGCCGGACGCTTACGCCCTTCCCTTGGGTTGCGGGCGTTCAGCCCGCGCTGAGCCTCTGGGGCCAGAGATGTTGACCGGCGTTCAAGAACCGACTCGCTCGCAAGGGCGTGCAACCGGCGCCGGAGGCGCCGCGCCGCCCATCAGGCGGCGAGGAGGGGGAGGCCGCGTGTCGCGGCCGATGCGGGGGAGGGTCCGCCTCCCCCGCCAACAGGATCAGCGGCGGAGATCGCTGCGACTCCGCATCAGGGGCAGAACGGCGCGGCGAGGGCGTCGGAGAGGTTGAAGCCGGCGCCGCCGGCGGCCGGGTCGCGGTACCAGAGCTGGAAGTTCCAGAGCGAGCCGGGCTCGATCGCGCCGGGGCCGGAATCGGCCGGCGGCTGGTCGTAGTCGACCAGGTGGCTGGCGTTCCCGCCGGAGTCGGTCTGCACGACGGCCAGGCGGAAGAAGCCCAAGCCCCCGGCGCCCACGCAACGCACGCCGTCGCCGAACGGAACGCTGGCCTGCTCGGGTCCGTAGTAGAACAGGCCCGGCTGGTGCGGCACCCCGTCGGCGACGACGAGCGTGAAGTCGGCGCCGGAGATGCTGGTGCTGCCCTGGTAGCCGATGCGCGCGCCCGGACCGGCCGAGTTCGGCGACAGGTCGCAGTAGGTCGCCGGCGTGCCGCACTGGGCCTCGCCCTGCACGCACAACGAGGGGTCGCCGAAGCAGATCCAGGTCATGAACATGTCGCGGCCCGAGTTGCCGCACAGGTCCATCATCTCGCACGAGCCCGCGAACCACAGCGCGCCCATGCTCCAGTACAGCTCGTCGGTGAAGCGGTCGATGGTGGCGTCCTGCGCGTACATCGGCTCGTCCCAGTACTGGTTGATCGACGACATGTAGGCGCCGACCGCTCCGGTCGGCTCGCCGGCGTTCGTGGCCCGCAACCAGGCCTCGGCAAAGCACGTGCCCGATCCGAAGGCGCCGTTGACGCAGGCCACGCTGTGGATGAACGGCAGCAGGTTGTCGTTCTGCAGCGCGTTGATGTCGTTGTTGTTCCAGCCCGTGGTGCCCCACGACGTCTCGCTGCCGTGGCCGCAATAGTCGACCAGCCGCCGCCCGTCCTCCAGCCCGTCGCGGATCATCGCGCGCGTCGCGGTCGGGTCGTAGATGCGGTCCACCAGGCCGAAGCCGTAGCCCAGGAGTTGATCGCGGATCAGGTCCATGTGCTGGTTGTCGTACTCCCCGTAGTGGCCGGGACCCTGGTTGGAGGCGATGCCCATGGCGCGCGCGTTCCAGCCGCCGGCCCCGAGCGAGTGGTCCATCTGCTCGTACTCGACCGAGCGCTCGACCTGCGTCGCGACCTGGGCCGTGTCCTGGGCCGAGAAGCGCCCGACCATCAGGTCGGGGTACCAGTCGGGCGTCATCGTGGAGTAGAACGGGTCGGACAGGCCGCCGGCGTAGGATCCGCTCGCCACCTGCCCGATGTCGCCGACGATCAGCACGTAGGAGAGGTTGCTCGAGCCGTAGACGCTCTGGATGAAGCTCTTGATCGCGTTCGCGTTGTTGCCGATGGTGGCCACGTCGACGATCGTCGTGTCGATCCCGATCGAGCTCTTCCAGTCGACGAACGGCTGCATGGTCGCCATGAACGGCCCGTAGGAGATGATCAGCATGTCCCCGGACTCGTTCAACGGCTCGTTGCGGCCGCCCGGCGCGTAGTTGACGAAGTGGTCGGCGTAGATCGCGGCGAAGCTGCGGTCGGCGCGATCGGGGGCTCCGGCGCGGCCGAGGACGTTCTGCGTCCCGGGCCCGCTCGTCTCCAGCGCCAGGACCAGCTCGTCGTAGACCCGCAGCACCTGGCTCAGCGGGTCGTACTGGAAGACGTCGAACTCGAGCACCACGCCGCGCACGTCGCGCAGGATGTACGGCTCGCGCAAGGCGGCGGCGCCGCTCGGGAACCACCCGCCGGCCGAGTACTCCGGCCCGAAGCGGTACGGCACGCCGGCCTTGTCCTGCGTGCGCGGGATCGGTCCACGCGAGGGAGCGACCTTCACGCCGGGCAGGTCGTGGTGGCGGGCGCCGACCACCCGCACGGCGACGTCGGCGTCGTCGGGGATCACGACGCTGCGGCACACGCGCGGCAACCCGGGCGCGCCGGCAAGCTGGATCTCGCCCTCGCCCGGGATGGAGAGACGCACCCAGGTCTCGTTCCCGATCAGCACCGGCTCGGAGTCGAACTCGCGCAGCTCGCAGCGCACGACGGTCGCGCCCGGAGTGGGATCGAGGACGGTGATCTCGACCGCGTCGCTCGCCCGAGCGATGCCGCCCAGGAGGACCGCGATCGAGAGGGGGGCGAGGAGACGGGGGAGAAGGGGACGACGGAACGCGCTCATCTCTGACACCTCGTGTGCACCGGGGGGGACGACGCCCGGCCGACCGCTCCGGTACGACGCATCGGACCGGCCGGGCCGCTCATGCTCGTGTCACCTGGCGGGGAGCGCCTTCGCGAGAAGTGCGGGGATCCAGGTTCCGCGCACGTTCCGTTGTAGGGCAGCGCGCCCCGTTGTCAACCGCGGCCAGCGCGCGCACATGCCCCCGCGCGTAACGCTTGCGCATGCCGTCCATCGCGCTCGCCGCGCTAGCCTCCGACGCTCACGCGAGAGCGAGCTTGCGCGCGCGACGCCGGCGAGGCCAGGCGGCAGGCTCCTAGTCCGGGCGCCCCTCGCCCTCCAGTCCGCCCAGCCCCGGCCGCCAGAAGAGCGTCATGCGGTCCTCGAGGTCGCGCACGCGCCGCCGCAGCGCGCGCATCGTCGCGCCGTCCGCGCAGAACGTGGCGGGCACGATCAGCACGTTCTTGCGGTTCTCTCCCAGGAGCCCGGCCAGGACCGCCTGCAGGTCGCGCTCGCCCTCCGCCTCGGCCAGGCGCAGGCGGTGGAAGCGGCTGTGCGCGGCGAGCGGGTCGGCCTCGGCCAGCGCGCGCCAGGCGGCCGCCTCGTCCGGCGCCGCGCCGGCCGGAAGCACCAGGACCGTCGTCCCCCCGAACGGGCCCGGACAGCGGGGCAGGGCCGCGCCGTCGGCGAAGCCGTCCGGGCGCACGTCGAGCCCCAGCGGCGTGGAGTCGGCCTCGTCCGGCTCGCGCGCGAGCACGGCCAGCGCGGCGTCCTCCTCGCGCGCGACGCGCAGCGCCGCCAGCCGCGCCCAATGCCGCGCGCGCCGGCCGTCGGCCACGAAGTGGCGCCGCCCCGCGGCGGGCGCCGGCCGCTCGGCCAGCCCCAGGGCCTCGCGCAGCGAGTTCTCGCGCTCCGGCTCCGCCAGCCACGGATCCTCGCCGCCGCGCGCGAGGGTGGCGTCGATCCCGGCCGTGACGTACTCCCCCACCTCGTCCGTCCACCAGCCCTCGTCCGCGGCCTCGACCAGGATGCGCAGCGAACGCGCCGGCCGCGGCTCGTCGCCGTAGAGCTCCGGCAGGGGCAGCGGCAGGTCCTTGATCTTCGCGTAGCGCCGCGGGAAGAGCGCCAGGGCGGAGAGGCCCATGCGCTCGCTGTGCACGGCGCAGGCGGCGACGACGGTCGCCCCGGCGCCCTCGCCCGCCAGGCAGACCCGCGCCGGGTCGAGCGGGTAGCGGCGCAGCAGGTAGCCCCAGGCCTTCTCGATGCCGGTCGTCAGCGCGTCGAGGTCGCCCGCGAACGTGTCCGGCCAGAACCAGCGCCCGCCCTCGACCAGGTCGTCCTGGGTCTCGCGGTAGGGCGCCTCGATCACCGCGATGGCGCACTCCGCGCCGAGCCGGCTCTTCCACAGCGCCATGCCGTCCTTCGTCGTGAAGCCGTCGTCGGAGAGCCAGACGAGCAGCGGGAGCGGCGCGTCCGCGGCGGCGCCGTCGGGCAGGTGCAGCTCGTAGCGCAGCTCGCGCGACGTCCAGACCGAGTGCATCCCGTCGTTCAGGTCGCTCGCGCGGGCCTCGGCGAACACGACGTAGTCGGCGTGCGGCGCGCCGAACAGGCGCTCCGTGGCCGGGTTCATGGCCGGCAGGATGCTGACCGTCAGCACCTCGGCCTGCGGCTTGCGGGCACGGAACTGGTGCACGGTGCCGTCGTGGTACTCGCTGTGGAAGCCGCCGTTGACGTGCAGCACCACGGCGCCCGGGTGCTCGTCCAGCGCGCGCGCGCAGGCCTCGCCCATCGAGTTGTCCCACAGCGATTGCGTATCGTAGAGCCGCGGGTCGCCGGGGTCGGGCGGCCCGCCCATCATGCCGACGTGGCCGCGCACGGCGTTGTCGACCCGGCGCCAGGTGGCCGGCGTCTCGGGGATGAGCTCCGCCGGCGCCTGCCGGCGCTCGTCGCCCTCGAGGCGCTCGAGCACCTGCGGGCCCTCCATGGCGATGCGCCGGCGCAGGCCGAGCGGGAAGTTCGAGGCCACGACCGGCAGGCCCTCGGTTCGCGCGCGCTCGATCAGGGGCCGGTAGGCCGCGCGGTAGTTGGCCCACGGCCGCGCCAGGGACAGGAAGCGCGCCTCGTCGATCGCGCCGGCGAGGTACGCGTCGAGGTGCGGCTGCACGTCGCGCTCGAACATCTCCATGGCCAGCACGACCCGGCCGTCGCGGCGCGCCAGCAGCCCCTCGTAGACCGCCAGCTCGACGCGGTGGGTCGTCTCGTCGATGTGCGTCTCGCCCAGGAAGACCGCGTCGGCCCGCGCCAGGCGGTCCAGCAGGGCCCCGAAGGAGAGCGGCTCGCCCGTGCTTCCGTCGCAGACCGCGAGCGCGCGCTCGAGCGGGGGCGCGGCCCAGGCGGGCGGCGGGCCCTGGTCCCGCGCGCCCTGCCCCGCGCTCTCGGCGGCGCCCCGGGCGGCGCAGGCGATGAGCAGGGTCGAGAGAGCGGAGCCGGCGAACGCGAAGCGGGATCGGGGTCTCATGGGGTGGTCCTGGCGGGCCTCTCGGCTGCGCGCCGGCGCGCGTCGGGGTCGGGATGATAGGGCCCGACGCAGGCGCGCGACAGCCGCGCGGCGGCGAGCTCGAGCTCCAAGCGGCGCGACCCGTCGCGCGCCCCGCCGGCACGCGTTCAATCGCCCAGGCCCAGGTCGTCGCACAGGAGGCTCTGGATGAGCTCGGTCTCCTCGTGCTCGTGGCGGTCGAAGCGCTCGAGGATCGAGCGCGTCGCCCGCCGCAGGGTCAGGCACTCGGGCGGCTTGCTCTCCGAGTACATCATGGCGGAATCGAGCGCCGAGCGCAGGTCGGCCAGGAGCCGGCCGTGCTCCTCGCGCAGGGCGTCGACGGCGCGCGCCGCGCGCGGCTTGGCGGCGACGAGCTCGTCGAGGCAACCGGAGTCCTCCTCGTCACGGAAGTGGCGGAAGACCTTGTCGTGGAACGTGACCAGCATCCGCGCCAAGGAGGCGGCCCACGTGTGGGCGCCGTTCTGGCCCACCTCCGGGCGCGGCCGTTCGAGGAACTCCGAGAGCTCCCCGCCCAGCGCGCGCAGCTCGCGGTGCTCGTCGAGGACGCGGCGGAACAGCTCGTCGACCTTCTGCATGGTGTGACCTCCCGTGGGCCGGATCGCGGCCCGGTGTGAGTCGCGCGCACCCCGGCGGAGCCGCGACAGTTCGTGCCCGGCACGGTGCGCGCGGGAGCAGAGAAGGAGCCCTCCTGTGACGATCCTAAGGCCGCGCCGTGCGCCCGGGAAGCGCGCGCACCCCGCCGGGTCGCCCGCGCGTTTCCCGCCCCGCGCCCGTCCCGCTTCCGCCCGCGGCCCGGCAGACCGCGGCAGGCGCCGCGCCCGGGGCACAGGGGACCCCCCTCGGAGCACCAGGAAAAGGGGATTTTGGGGACCAGGGAGCCCTTGACAGGGCCTGGAAACATCATTCATAGTTAACCTGCTTCACTACTGATCCGGTTAAGCATCCGGCTCAGCATCCGGTCAAGCAATCGGAACGCCCATGAAGCGCGAGCGCGAGGAGCTGCGGGCTGCGGAATGGGCCGGAGCGCGATCCGGCCCGGGTGCGGACGTCTTCTCGCTGCTGCGCTACGCGCACATCTTCTCGACCGTGGTGCGCGAGGTGCTCGAGGTCAAGCTGCTCGAGCAGACCAGCCCGCTCCCGCTGACGCTCTCGCAGTTCCACCTCCTCAAGCTGATGTCGTTCAACGGCCGGCACCAGATCGGGGACCTGGCCGAGTTCCTCGGGGTGACGCCGCCGGCCGCCACGCGCAACGTCGACAAGCTCGAGGGCCTCGGCCTGATCGTGCGCAACCCCTCTGCCGGCGACCGGCGGGCGACGCTGATCTCGGTCAGCCCGAAGGGCTCGCGGCTGGTGAAGCGCTACGAAGAGCTCAAGCGCGCGCGGCTCCTGCCCGTGCTCGACGAGTTCACGCCCGCCGAGCTCGACCAGCTCGCGGCGCTGCTCGAGCGCTTCGCGGTGTCCGTGCTCGAGAAGGACAAGTCGACCGACGGCGCCTGCCTGCGCTGCGCCGCCTACGTCCAGCCGGACTGCCCGGTCGGGAAGGTGCGCGGCGGCTGCCCCTACAAGAAGGTCCGCGCCGGGCGACCCCACGCTGACGAGGCAGGCGCATGAGCGCGGCCGGCGCATAGCTCCGCGCGAGCCCGACCAGGAGCACTCGATCCACCCTGGAATCACCCCTCGACGGAAAACGGGAAATGAGGTACTGGCGAACGCCCCTGGACATCGACCGGGTTGTGCTCCCCCAGGGCGAGGTGCACATCATCGAGGAGCGCTGCAAGGGCTGCGCGTTCTGCGTCGAGTACTGCCCGAAGGGCGTGCTCGTCATGTCCGAGCGCTTCAACCGCAAGGGCTACCACCCGCCCGAAGTGGTCCCCGACGCGCAGTGCGTGAATTGCGACCTGTGCGAGATGATCTGCCCCGACTACGCGATCTTCTGCCTGCCGCTCGGCGCGGCCGCGCCCGCGCGGCCGGCGGACTCCGTGACCTCGGGCGCGAGCGCGGCCCCGCCCGCGCCCGAGGGGCCGGTCGAGCCCCTGGAGCCGGCCGCCCAGCCGAGCGGAGCGGCCTGACGCGATATTCGACCACGACCAGCAAGGAGCACCGGAAGTGAGATCACACCCCGCCGCGGTCGCCACCGGCGCCCACTACCTCGACGGCGACTACGCCTGCGGCGAGGGCGCCATCGCCGCCGGCTGCCGCTTCGTGGCCGGCTACCCGATCACCCCCTCGACCGAGGTGGTCGAGCGCATCGCCCGGCGCTTCCCCATGGTGGGCGGCACCTTCATCCAGATGGAGGACGAGCTGGCCAGCATGGCGGCCGTGGTGGGCGCATCGTGGACGGGCACCAAGGCGATGACCGTCACGAGCGGTCCGGGCTTCAGCCTGATGATGGAGAACATCGGGCTGGCGGCGATGATGGAGACGCCCTGCGTCGTCGTCAACGTCCAGCGCGGCGGGCCCTCGACCGGCCTGCCGACGATGGTCGGCCAGGCCGACATGATGCAGGCGCGCTGGGGCTCGCACGGCGACTACCAGATCATCGCCCTCTGCCCCAAGTCGCCGCAGGAGGCCTTCGACCTGACGATCGAGGCCTTCAACCTGTCCGAGCGCTACCGCGTGCCGGTCCTGATCATGATGGACGAGTGCGTCGGGCACATGACGGAGAAAGTCGTCATCCCGCCCGCGGACCAGCTCGAGGTCGTGCCGCGCACGCTGACGAGCGAGCCGCCCGCGACCTACCTGCCCTACCGCACGAACGGCTCGGCCGTCCCGGCCTTCGCCCGCGCCGGCGACGGCTACCGCTTCCACGCGACCGGGCTGACGCACGACGAGCGCGGCTACCCCGACATGAGCGTCGCCTGCCAGGACAAGTGCGTGCGGCGCCTGGTGGACAAGATCAAGGACAACGCCGACGACATCGCGCACTTCGAGGAGGAGGACACCGACGGCGCCGACGTCGTCCTGGTGACCTACGGGATCACGGCCCGCGTGGCGCGCATGGGCATCCGGCTGGCGCGCGCGGAGGGCATCAAGGTCGGCGTGCTGCGGCTGGTCGTCGTCTGGCCCTTCCCCGAGAAGCGCATGCGCGAGCTGGCCGGGCGCATCAAGGCCTTCGTGGTGCCCGAGATCAACCTGGGCCAGATCGTGCTGGAGGTCGAGCGCTGCGCGGCCGGCCAGGCGGCGGCCATCCCCGTCTCGCACGCCGGCGGCGGCGTGCACGATCCGCAGGACATCCTCGAGGCGCTCAGGAGGGCGGCCCGATGACCACCACCCCCTCGACGCGGCCCGTAGTCACGGCCGACCAGCACCCCATGGCGCCCTACCTGCGCATGGACCGCATGCCGCACATCTGGTGCCCGACCTGCGGCATCGGGACCGTCGTCAAGTGCTACGCCAAGGCGCTGGAGGAGGAGGGCACGGATCTCGACAAGGTCGCGATCGTGTCCGGCATCGGCTGCACCGGCCGCGTGGCCGGCTACATGAAGCTGGACGCCTTCCACACCACCCACGGGCGCGCGATCCCCTTCGCCACGGGCGTCAAGCTGGGCCGCCCGGAGCTCCTGGTGACGGTCTTCTCGGGCGACGGCGACCTGACGGGCATCGGCGGCAACCACTTCATCCACGCCGCGCGGCGCAACATGGACATGCTGGTGGTGCTCGTGAACAACTTCATCTACGGCATGACCGGCGGCCAGAACGCGCCGACCACGCCGCTGACGGCGCGCTCGTCGACCATGCCCTTCGGCAACTACGAGCGCCCCTTCAACCTGCCGCACCTGGCGGCCAGTTGCGGCGCGACCTACGTCGCGCGCTGGACCTGCCTGCACGTCCGGCGCCTGACCAGGGCCTTCCGCGAGGGAATCACGCGCAAGGGCTTCCGCTTCATCGAGGTCATCGCGCCCTGCTCGACGCTGTACGCGCGACTCAACCGGCTCGGCACGGGGCTGAACCTGATGCAGTTCTACCACGACAACGCGAAGATCGTGCACGGCGCGGACCCGCGCGACGCGGACATCGGCTACCAGGACAGCATCCTGTGCGGCAAGTTCATCGACCAGGAGAAGCCGACCTTCCTCGAGCAGATGCACGAGCACTACGGCCGCACCCTCGGCGACCGGTACGTGGCGACCCCGCCCGGCGGAGGGATGATCGATGAGCAGGACTGAGATCCGGGTATCGGGCTTCGGCGGCCAGGGGGTCGTGCTCCTGGCGCACATCCTCGGCCGTGCCTGCGCGATCGAGGGCGGCCGGCACGCCACGATGATCCAGAGCTTCGGCCCCGAGGCGCGCGGATCGTCGTGCAGCGCGACCCTGGCCGTCTGCGAGGACGAGATCCTCTACCCCTACATCCGGCGCCCGGACGTGCTGGTGGCCATGTCCCTGGAGGCCTACGAGAAGTTCGGCGGCGAGCTGAAGGACGACGGCACGCTGGTCTACGAGCGCAGCCTGGTGCAACCGGCGCCGAAGGAGGGCCAGCCGGCCTACGGCGTGCCCTCGACGCGCATGGCCGAGGGGCTGGGGCGCTCGATCGTCCAGAACATCGTCATGCTGGGCTTCTTCTCGGCCGTCACGCGCATCGTCGAGCGCGACCTGATGCGCACTGCCGTGCGGAACTCCGTGCCGGCCGGGACCGAGGAGCTGAACCTGCGCGCCTTCGACGCCGGCTGGAGCTTCTTCGAAGAGGAGTACGGAGCGGGAGCGCGAAAGGAGCAGACCGACAGCGAGACCGACGCGGTGGCCGCGACGTGACCGGCCGCCGCAGCACCTGCGACCCGGAACTCCCCGGAGCGAGGATTGGAGGCTCACACGAAGCAACGGAGCAGCTGGACCGAGCCGCCCGACAAGGGCGCCCTGGTGATCGGCGGCGGCATTGCCGGCATCCAGGCCGCCCTCGACCTGGCCGAGGCCCGCATCCGCGTGACCCTGGTGGAGAAGTCGCCCTCGTTGGGCGGGCGCATGGCCCAGCTCGACAAGACCTTCCCCACCATGGACTGCTCGATATGAATCCTCGGGCCCAAGGCCATGGATGCCGGTCGGCATCCCCTGATCGAGGTCATGTCGAACGCGGAGGTCGTCGGCTGCGAGGGTGAGCCCGGCGACTTCCGGGTGCGCGTGCGCAAGAACCCGCGCTACGTGCGGGAGGACCTGTGCGTGGCCTGCGGCCTGTGCGTCGACGACTGCCCGCAGGTCGGCGGCAACGAGTTCGACGTCGGCCTCATGGCGCGCAAGGCCATCTACCGGCCCTTCCCGCAGTCGGTGCCGGCGGCCTACGTGATCGACCGCCAGGCCTGCCTGAACGACGAGATCCTGGTCTGCGGCCACTGCATGGAGGCCTGCGACGTCGACGCGATCGACTTCGACATGCGGCCGCAGGAGCGCGAGCTGCGCGTCGGGGCGATCCTGGCCGCGGTCGGCTTCCAGGAGTTCGACGCGCGCGCCCTGGGCAACTACGGCTACGGCCGCTTCCCGAACGTCGTCACCAGCCTCGAGCTCGAGCGCATGCTCAACGCCTCGGGCGTGACGCGCGGCCACGTCGTGCGGCCCTCGGACCGCCGCACGCCGCGCCGCATCGTGTTCATCCAGTGCGTCGGCGCGCGCGGCGAGGGCGGCCGGCCGTACTGCAGCCGCTTCTGCTGCATGAACGCGGTCAAGGACTCGATGCTGGTGCGCCAGCACGACCCCGCGGTCGAGGACGTCACGATCCTCTACACCGACCTGCGCGCCTTCGGGAAGGGCTACGACGACTTCGTGCAGCGCTCGTTCGACCAGCACAGCGCCGAGTACGTGCGCGGCCGGCCGGCCAAGATCGAGCGCGTGGCCGGGGACGAGACGCTCGAGGTGCTGGTCGAAGACACGCTCCAGCACCGCCAGCGCCGCATCCCGGCCGACCTGGTCGTGCTGTCGGTCGCGGCCGCGCCGAACGAGGGCGCGCGCGAGCTGGCCGACCTGCTCGGCATCGAGACCGACCGCTACGGCTTCATCGCGCGCCGCGACCCGGCCATCTCGGCCGTGGAGACCTCGCGCGAGGCGATCTACGTGTGCGGCAGCGCCGTGGGGCCGCAGGTCATCCCCGACTGCGTGGCCCAGGCCTCGGCCGCCGCGGCCCGGGCCCAGCGCTACCTCGCCCCCTACCGGGTCGAGGAGCGCGAAGCCGCGGTCGAGCCGCTCGATCTCTCCGGCCCGCCGCGGGTCGGTGTGCTCGTCTGCCACTGCGGCGTCAACGTGGCCGGCGTGCTCGACGTCGCGGACCTCACGCGCCACGCCGCCCGGCTCCCGGACGTGGTCGTCGCGCGCGACCACATGTTCGCCTGCTCCGCCACGGGCCAGGACGAGCTGGTCGGGCTCATCCGCGAGCAGCGCCTGAACCGGGTCGTCATCGCGGCCTGCACCCCCCGCACGCACGAGCCCGTGTTCCGCGAGACCTGCGCGCGCATCGGCTTCAACCCCTACCTGCTGGAGATGGTCAACATCCGCGACCAGTGCTCCTGGGTGCACGCCGGCGAGCCGCGCCTCGCGACCGAGAAGGGGCGCGACCTGATCCGCATGGGCGTCGCGCGCGCGCGCCACCTCCAGGGCCTCTACGCCGGCGAGGCGCCGATGACGCGCGCCGCGCTCGTCATCGGCGGCGGGATCGCGGGCATCCAGGCCGCGACCGACCTGGCCTGCCAGGGCTTCCCGGTGACCCTGGTCGAGAAGCAGGAGAAGCTGGGCGGGCGCCTGGCCGAGCCGCACCTGAAGCTGCTCTACCCCAACCTGCGTCCGGCGCGGGAGGTCCTGGCCGAGAAGCTGGAGCTGCTCGAGCGGAGCGGCGCGCGCGTGCTGCTCGAAACCGACGTCGAGCACATCAGCGGCTTCGTCGGCAGCTTCGAGGCGCAGCTCGGCGGGCGACACGCACAGACCCTGCCGGTCGGGGCGATCGTGCTGGCCATGGGCGCCGACCTGCACGACCCCACCGGCGAGTACGGCTACGGCGAGCGCTGCAACGTGCTGACCAGCGCCGAGCTCGAGCGCCTCTTCTGCCAGGGCGACGAGATCTCGATCGACGGCCGCCGGCCCGCGAGTGCGGCCTTCGTGCTGTGCGTCGGCTCGCGCGAGCCGGACGGCTTCACGGGCTGCTCGCGCTACTGCTGCCCGACCGCCATCAAGCAGGCCATGCAGCTCTGCCGCCAGGGCATCGACACGACCGTCTTCTACCGCGACATCCGCACGGTCTCGACCGGCGCCGAGGAGATGTACCGCGAGGCGCGCGGCATGGGCGTGCTGTTCGTGCGCGTCCCGCAGGACCGCAAGCCGGAGCTCGTCGGCAACGGCCGCGTCGAGGCGCTGCGCTGCCACGACGAGCTGCTGGGCCGCGAGCTGGAGGTCCCCACGGACCTCGTCGTCCTGAGCGTCGGCATGCGCCCCTGCCAGCCGGACACCGGGCGCTTCCACGACATGCTCAAGGCCAGCATCGGCCTCGACGGCTTCTTCCTCGAGCGCCACCCCGAGCTCGGACCGGTCGAGACGGCGGTCGAGGGCGTCTTCCTGGCCGGCACGGTCCAGGGGCCCAAGGACATCGTCGACTCGGTCGCGCAGGCCTCCGCCGCGGCGGCCAAGGCGGCCGTGTTCCTGGCCTACGACAGGGTGAAGCTGGACCCGGCCGTGGCCGTGGTCGACGAGGAGAAGTGCCGCGCCTGCGGCACGTGCGTGGACGTGTGCGAGTTCCACGCGCCGGAGCTGGTCGAGATCGCCGGCTCGACCTTCACGGCCCGCATCAACTCGACCTCGTGCAAGGGCTGCGGGACCTGCACGACCTGGTGCCCGTCCGGGGCGATCACGTCGCAGCACTTCACCAGCCGCCAGGTCCACGCCATGATCGACGCGGTCTTCGAGAAGGACGGCGTCGCAGAGGTCGAGGAAGAGGTCCCGGCATGAGCGCGAGGACGATCCCGGGCGACGCCCTCGCGCGCGCGCGCGCCGAGCCGCCGGGCGGCTGGCAGCCCGACATCGTCGTGTTCGCCTGCAACTGGTGCTCGTACGCGGGAGCCGACACAGCCGGCGTCGCGCGCATCCAGCACCAGCCGCACTTCCGCACGATCCGCGTCATGTGCTCGGGTCGCGTCGAGCCGGGCTTCGTGCTGCGCGCCTTCGAGAACGGCGCCGACGGCGTGCTCGTATCGGGCTGCCACATCGGCGACTGCCACTACATCTTCGGCAACGAGCGCGCGCTCGAGCAGTTCGAGAAGACCAGGAACGTCGTGCGCCTCTTGGGCCTCGAGGACGCGCGCCTGCGGCTGGAGTGGATCAGCGCCGCCGAGGGCGCGCGCTTCGCGCGCATCATCGACGACTTCATCGACCAGGTGCGCGCGCTGGGTCCCACCCGCTGCGCGGGAGCCCGGCGCGCGGCCGCGCGCGGATAGGAGCGACGGACACATGCCGGAACTCGCCGAAGCCGTCAAGGACACCCGGGCCTGGGCCTGTCACGACTGCGGCAAGTGCACCGCGACCTGCCCGATCCCGCGCGCCGGCGGCGGCTACAGCCCGCGCCGGCAGGTGCTGGCCGCCAAGGCCGGGGGCGAGCGCGAGCTCCTCGGCAATGGGACGCTCTTCAACTGCCTGACCTGTGGCCTGTGCGACAGCCGCTGCCCGGCCGGCGTGGCCTACACCGACCTCGTGCAGCGCCTGCGCCAGATCGCCTGGAAGAAGGGCGTCGAGCCGGAGTGCCCGCACGGCGGCGCGCTGCAGTCCGTGATGCGCATGATGGCGCGCGGCGGCACCCAGCAGGATCGCATGGCCTGGCTCAGCCCGGACCTGGAGACGGACGCCGCGACCGGGAACGTCTTCTACTGGACCGGCTGCACGATGTACTTCGACGCGCTGTTCCCCGAGCTCGGGCTCGCCACGCTCGGCGGGACGCGCGCCGCAGTGCGGCTGATGAACCGCATCGGCGTGCGCCCGGTTGTCTCGCCCGAGGAGCGCTGCTGCGGCCACGACCTGTTGTGGAACGGCGACCGCGAGCACTTCGAGCTGCTCGCGCGTCACAACGTCGAGCTCGTGGCCGGAAGCGGCGCGGAAGTCCTGGTCGTCTCCTGCGGCGAGTGCGTGCGCACCTGGAAGGTCGACTACCGTCCGTTCATCGACGGGAAGGCGCCGCGCGTGCTGCACGTCTCGGAGTACCTGGCCGAGAACCTCGCGCGTCTCGGCCTGCGACCCGGCCCGAAGGCGCACAGCGGCGACGGTCGCCGCGTGACGTACCAGGACCCGTGCCGCCTCGGGCGTCACCTGGGCATCTACGAGCCGCCGCGCCGCCTGCTCGACGGCCTGCCGGGGGTCGAGCGCGTCGAGATGCGCCACCACGGGCCGGCCGCGACCTGCTGCGCCGGCGGCACGTGGTCGAGCTGCGACCGCTACGCCAAGAAGATCCAGGTCGGGCGCCTGCGGGAGGCCCGCGCGACGGGCGCCTCGGTGCTGGCCGCCGCCTGTCCCAAGTGCCGCATCCACCTCCGTTGCGCCATGAAGGATCCCCACCTCGGCGCAGAGATCCGGATCGAGATGCGCGACATCGCCGAGCTCGTGCTGGAGGCGCTCCCGTGAAGTACGCGCTGCGCCACCTGCGTCCACCGTTTCCGGAACCACCCGGGGGAACGAAGAGATGATCCACCAAGCGACCAACGGGGAGCCGCGCGTCGGCGTCTTCGTCTGCGACTGCGGCCTCAACATCGCGGGCACGGTGGACACCGCCTCCGTGACGGACTACGCCAGGGCGCTGCCGGACGTCGCCTGCGCGATCCGCAACAAGTACACCTGCGCGGATCCCGGGCAGAACGAGATCAAGGACGCGATCCGGCGCCACCACCTGAACCGCGTGGTGGTCGCCTCCTGCTCTCCGCGCCAGCACGAGCCGACCTTCCGCCAGTGCGTGAAGGAGGCCGGCCTCAACCCGTACCTGATGGAGATGGCCAACCTGCGCGAGCACTGCTCCTGGGTGCACGCGCGCGACAAGGAGGGCGCGACCGCCAAGGCCAAGGACCTCGTCGCCAGCGCCGTGGCGCGGGCGCGCTTCCTAGAGCCGCAGGAGGAGCTGCGCGTCCCGGTCACCAGCCGCACGCTCGTCATCGGCGGCGGAGTGGCGGGCATCGAGACCGCGCTGCAGCTCGCCGACGCGGGCCACCAGGTCACGCTGGTCGAGAAGGAGCCCTCGATCGGCGGGATCATGGCGCAGCTCGACAAGACCTACCCGACCATGGACTGTTCCATATGAATCCTCGGCCCCAAGGCCATCGATGCCGGTCGGCATCCCAACATCGAGCTCCTGACCTTCAGCGAAGTCGAACAGGTCGAAGGCTACATCGGCAACTTCACGGCGCGCATCCGCAAGAAGGCGCGCTACGTCGACCCGACCCTGTGCAACGCCTGCGAGGAGTGCACCAAGGTCTGTCCCGTCAGCGTGCCGGACGAGTTCCAGCAGGGGCTCTCGTCGCGCAAGGCGATCTACATCCCCTTCCCGCAGGCCGTGCCGTGCTCCTACGTCCTCGACATGGAGGACTGCCTCGGCAACAACCCGATCGCCTGCGGCAAGTGCGCCGACGTGTGCGAGAAGCAGGCCATCGACTACGACGACTCCGACGAGGTCGTCACGCGCGAGGTCGGCGCGATCGTGGTGGCCATCGGCCTGGACGTGTACGACCCCCGGGGCGAGGCCGAGTACGGCTACGCGCGCTTCGAGAACGTCATCACCTCGATGGAGTTCGAGCGCCTGATCTGCGCCGGCGGCCCCACCGCCGGGCACTTCGTGCGGCCCAGCGACCGGAAGCGCCCGCTGCGCATCGGCTTCGTGCAGTGCGTCGGATCGCGCAACGAGAAGATCGGGCGGCCGTACTGCTCGAACATCTGCTGCATGAACACGATCAAGGACACGCTGCTGCTGGCCGACCATTATCCGGACGTGCAGAACGTGGTCTTCTACCAGGACATCCGAGCCTCCGGGAAGTCGTTCGAGGACATGTACCAGCGCTCGAAGCAGGCCGGCACGCGCTACGTCCGCGGCCTGCCCGGAGAGATCGAGGAGGACCCCGATACGCAGAACCTGGTCGTCACGGTCGAGAACACGACCAGCGGCCGGCTCGAGCGCCACGAGCTCGACCTGGTCGTGCTGTCGGTCGGGGTCCAGCCGCCTGCGGACCTGGCCAGGATCTCCGGCCTGCTGACGCTCTCGAAGACGTCCGACGGCTTCCTGATGGAGGCCCACCCCAAGCTCAAGCCGGTCGACGCCCCGACGCGCGGCGTCTACTTCGCCGGCTTCGTCGAGGCCCCCAAGGACATCAAGGACTCGGTCTGCCAGGCCGGGGCGGCGGCCTCGCGCGCCGGCGCGCTGCTGAACGCCGGCGAGGTGCGGGTGGAGGCCGTCACGGCGCGCGTGGACCAGGAGGTCTGCACGCAGTGCGGCCTGTGCACACCGGTCTGCCCCTACGGCGCGATCGAGTGGCAGAAGGGCGCGGTCGCGCGCGTGGTCGAGGCGGCCTGTGCCGGCTGCGGCGGCTGCGGAGCGACCTGCGCCTTCGGCGCGATCACCATGCGCCACTTCACCGACGAGCAGCTCGTGGCCCAGGTGCGCGCCGTGCTGGCCGAGAACCCGCAGGACAAGGTCTTCGTCTTCGCCTGCAACTGGTGCTCCTACGCCGGCGGCGACATGGCCGGCATCTCGCGCATGCAGTACCCGGCCACGAACCGCGTCGTGCGCACGATGTGCTCGGCGCGCGTCTCCGAGGAGATGGTCCTGGAGGCCTTGCGCTGCGGCGCGCCGGTGGTGCTGGTGTCCGGCTGCCACTACGCCGACTGCCACTACATCGACGCCAACCGCCAGACCGTGAAGCGCGTGCAGCGCCTGTGGAACAAGCTCGAGAAGGCGAAGGTGCGCCCGGAGCGCTTGCAACTGGAGTGGATCAGCGCCGCCGAGGGCCAGAAGTTCGCGCGCGTGATGCAGCGCGTCGAGGAGCTGCGGCAGACGGTCACGGCCGAGGAGATCGAGCACGGCCGCACGGCGCTGAGGCCCAAGCCCAAGAAGAAACAGAAGGAGGATGAGGAGAAGGCCGAGGCCCGGCAAGCCTGATCCCCACACACGGAGCCCGCCATGGTAGCGATCGTCAACAACCTGCGCTGCATGATGTGCGGCCACGAGTTCCAGGAGACGCTGGACGAGGGCGACGACAAGGAGCGCACCTGCCCCGCGTGCCGCTCGAACAGCATCCGCGTCCTCAAGCCCGTCAAGCCCGCCCAGCACGCCCAGCACGCCCAGCCGGCCAAGGCGCCGAGGAAGGGCTGACGAGGTGCCCGCGGCATCCGGTGACGGCGCGGCGGTGCGGGTCGACTTCCGCTTCCGGCGCGAATTGGCGCAGAAGGTCGAGGGCAACCTGGCGAGCTTCTGCTACCAGTGCGGCGCCTGCGTCGGGGACTGCCCGGCGGCGACCTACGGCGAGCGTTTCAATCCGCGCGAGATCATGCTCAAGGTGCTCTACGGCCTCGAGAGCGAGCTCCTGGGCGAGGACCAGATCCTGTGGCACTGCACGAACTGCTACAACTGCCACGAGCGCTGCCCGCAGCAGGTCAAGCCGGTCGAGGTCATCATCTCGCTCAAGAACATGCTGGCCGATCGCGGCATCGTGCCAGGCCCGGTCGCCAGCGTCATCGAGGCCTTCGAGACGACCGGACGCACGGCTCCCGGCGGTCCTCCGGTCGACCGCCAGCGCGCCCGCTTCGGCCTGCGGCCGCTGCAGCCGGTCCCGCTGGAGGAGGTCGCGCGGCTGCTCGAGCAGTCCGGGAAGCCGTCGGCGGCGGTCGCCCGGCCCGAGCGCGGCGTCAGCGCCCGGGGGCGCGAGGGGCGCCGGGCCTTCGCCTTCTTCCCCGGCTGCCTGATCCCGGCCCGCCACCCGGCGATGGAGTTCGCGATCCGCAGGACGCTCTCGGCGCTCGACGTCGAGGTCGTCGACCTCGAGGGCGCTTCTTGCTGTCCCGACCCGATCTACTTCAAGTCCAAGGACAAGCTCGCCTGGCTGTCGGTGGCGGCGCGCAACCTGACCCTGGCCGAGGAGCTCGGCCTGGACGTCTTCACGAACTGCTCCGGCTGCACCGCGACGCTCTCGGAGACCTTCCACCTGCTGGCCGACGAGGGCCTGCGCGAGCGCGTGAACCGGCGCCTGGGTCCGATCGGGCGCGAGTACGCGGGAACCAGCGCCGTGCGGCACGTCATCACCCTGCTGCGCGACGTGGTCGGCTTCGACGCCATCCGCCGCTCCGTCGTGCGCCCGCTCGAGGGCCTGAAGGTTGCGATCCACTACGGCTGCCACCTGCTGAAGCCCAGCCGCGTGATGCAGGTCGACGACCCCGACGACCCGTCGGTGATGGAGGAGCTCGTGCGCGCCCTGGGCGCGACGCCGGTGCGGCACAAGAACTGGTGCCTGTGCTGCGGCAAGGCCTGCCAGGACGCGCGCATCCCGGCCGACATGATGAACGACCTGCTCGGCACGGTGCGCGACGAAGAGGCCGACATCCTGTGCCTGATCTGCCCGACCTGCTTCGGTCAGTTCGACCACGGCCAGCTCAAGATCGCCAAGCAGTTCGGCCAGGACTACCACACGCCGCCCGTGTACTACTTCCAGCTCCTGGCCTTCGCGCAGGGCGTGGCCTACGACGACCTGGGCTTCGAGCGCCAGCGCTTCAAGCCCGAGTGCCTGCGCCGCTTCGAGAGCGCGACGGACGCCGAGGCGCCCCTGGCGCAGGGCGACGGCGCCTGAGGGGCTGTCGGAGAAGCACCCTACTGCGGCTGCGCGCGCTTCGCTGCTGCTCCGTCGGATTCCAGGCGAGCGCTGACGTTTCTGGGCGATCGGGGGCAGGAATCTCAGCGCAGGCTTCGAAGGACCCGGCAGCGCTCACAGCCCGAACGTCAAGGATCGCCGCGGGTCGCGAGTATCCCGGATGGGCGGGCGCCGCAGGCGCCCGAGCACCGCAGGTGTTGAAATTACCGCCGCCCGAGCACCGCAGGTGTTGAAAAGCACCGCACCGCAGGCGTTGACGTTACCGCACGCGCAGCCGGAAGCTGTCGGCCTCGATGCGCGCGCCGGAGCTGGCGCCGCTGGTGCGGATGTCGACCAGGATCGTCCCCGCGTCGTCCAGGAAGTCGAGCGGGTCCTGGCTCACGTCGACGTGCAGGGTCTGCATCGAGCCGCTGCTGACCGGCGCGCTGGAGATCGTCACCCAGCTCCCGTACGGATAGCTGGCCGTGCTCCAGTCGTAGAGCTTGATGGTCTCGGTCCCGCTCGTGTTCACGTAGGCGCGCGTGAAGTCGAGCTCCATGCTGCTGATCGGCGTCGCGTGCACCTTGCGCACGATGGTCTGCACCAGGATGGTCGCGTCGCTGCGGCGCGTGCAGGTGAAGAGCACGTTGTCGTCCCGGTACAGCTCCTCGAACCCGCCCAATGCGACGGGGCCGCCGCCGCCCTGGGTGCTCGCGTCGCTGGGCGTGTAGACGAAGCCCTTGGCGAAGTCCTCGAGGTAGGAGCCGATCACCGCGCCCTCGACCTCGATCTCGACCAGGTCCGGGAAGGCCCCGTCGGCCTCGACATCGACCCAGTTGCGGGTCTGGTCGAAGAGCGCCAGCGGCTGTCCGCCGCGCAGGACGCGCACCAGGTTCGGCTGCTCGAAGCCGACGCCGTAGATCAGGACATGGGAGCGCGCGACGGGCCAGGCGCGCAGCAGGTCCGGCGCGCAACCCCCGGAGACCGGGTCGGCGAACAGCAGCCGAGCCGGTTTCGAGCCGCTGGTGTTGCCCAGGATGCGTTGCAGCGCTGCGTAGCAGTCGATCAGGCCGTAGTTCGTGTACTCGCCGTAGGGGTACTCGATCAGCGGCACGCCCGTGTCCTCGAGCGCGGCGCGCACCTCGTCGTTGGACGCGCCCAGGACGGCGCCGCGCAGGAGGCCGATCGCCCCGGCGACGTGCGGCGCCGCGGCCGAGGTGCCGGCGAAGGAGCTCGTGTAGCCGGCGTTCTTCGTGGTCGTGCGGATGCTGACCCCCGGCGCGGCCAGGTCGACCCAGCTTCCGAAGTTCGACCAGCTCGCCTTGGAGTCGCTGGTCGTGGTCGCGGCGACGGCGATCACCTCCTCGTAGGCCGCCGGGTAGTAGGGCAGGACCTGGCTGTCGTTGCCCGCGGCCGCCACCAGCACGACGTCGTGGTCGTGGCAGTACTCGACCGCGTCCATCTCGGCGGGCGTCACTCCGTCGCTGTAGAAGCTCATCGAGACGGCCTGGAAGCCCATGTCGGCGCAGTACAACAGCGCCGGCACGTTGGCCGAGTCGTAGAAGTAGCCCGAGTCGAGGCCGGCCTTGACCGCCACCAGCTGGCACTGCGGCGCGACCCCGGTCACGCCGATGAAGTTGTCCTGGACCGCCGCCACGATGCCGGCGCAGGAGGTCCCGTGGCCGTGCTGGTCGTCGGGGACCGGATCGTCGTAGGCGAAGTCGTAGCCGTTGATGTCGTCGACGTAGCCGTTGCCGTCGTCGTCGATGCTGTTGCCCGGGATCTCGCCCGGGTTGACCCAGATGTTCGCGGCCAGATCGGGGTGCGTGACCTCGATGCCGGTGTCCATGACCGCGACGCGCACGGACGGATCGCCGCGGTGCGTGTCCCAGGCCTGGTCGGCCTTGATGCGCACCATGTGCCACATGCCGGGCCACATCGGGTCGTTCGGGACGTAGGCGACCTTGCGCGCGCGGTCGAAGTCGGCGCGCTCGATGACGGCGCTGCCCGCGTAGGCCTCGCGCGCAGCCAGGAGGCCTCCCTCCTCGACCTGCACGATCTGCCAGCCGATCTGCGGCAGGTCGCGCAGCACGCGCGCCGAGGCGCTGCGGTGAGCCGCTTCGACCTCGGCCGCGAGAGCGTCAGGCCGCAGCTTCACCAAGAGGCGCCGCGGGTGCACCGGCGGCCGGTCGACCGTCGTCTGGGGAGCCAGGAGAGTGAGCGCGAGAGCCAGGGCGCTGGAGAGCATGGCGGTCCTTCGGGGCTTGGGTGGGGGCCTGCGGCTCCAGCATAGCGCAATCCACCCGCAGCGGGGCGGCCCACACAAGGTGCGCGACACGCCCCGCACGAGGCGCGTCCTTCGCGCTACGAGGCGGCCGCCATCGGCGCCAGCCAGCGCGCGAGGACCGCGCGCAGCTCGTCCCGGCGGAGGGGCTTGGCGAGGTAGTCGTCCATGCCCGCCTCCAGGCAGCGCTCGCGATCCCCGGCCATCGCGCTGGCCGTCAGGGCGACGATCGGGGTCGAGCGCCCGCCGCGACCCTCGCCCGCGCGGATGGCGCGCGTCGCCTCCAGGCCGTCCATCTCCGGCATGAGGCAGTCCATCAGGATCAGGTCGTACCGCTCGCGCGCCGCGGCCGCCACGGCCTCCAGGCCCGTGGCGACGGTCTCGGCCACGAGCCCCATCTTCGCCAGGAGGTGGACGACCAGCTTGCGGTTGACCGGGTTGTCCTCGGCCACCAGCACGCGCCCCGTGAACGCCTCTCCGCCCGGCGAGCCGCGCGCGGCGGGGCGTTCCTCGCCCGCGCCTTCGGCCTCGACGACCTGGGACAACGCGCGCCGCAGCCGCGCTCGCCGCACGGGCTTCGTCAAGCACAGGTCCACACCGCTCTCGCCCGCGCTCTCGCGCACGTCGAGCTCGCAGGTGGAGGTCAACAGGAGGAGCAGCACGTCCGTCCAGAGGGGAACGGCCCGGATGCGCCGCGCCAGCTCGAGTCCGTCCATCCCGGGCATCATGTAGTCCAGGACGACGACGTCGGGACGCCGTCCCTCGCGCTCGGCCTGGCGGAGCGCGCGCAGCGCCCCTTCGCCGTCCTCCGCCGCGACGCACTCCATGCCCCAGCGCCGGAGCAGCTCGAGCAGGATGCGCCGGTTCGTTTCGCAGTCGTCGACGACGAGCGCGCGCCGGTCCGCCAGCCGCGCCTCCCGCTGGGGGCCCGCCGGGCTCTCGCACGCGCGCGGCACCCGGATCGTGAACCAGAACGTGCTGCCCGCTCCCTCCACGCTCTCCACGCCGATCGAGCCGCCCATCATGCGCGACAGCTGGCGCGAGATCACCAGACCCAATCCTGTGCCGCCGAAGCGCCGCGTGGTCGAAGCGTCGGCCTGGGTGAAGGCCTCGAACAGGCGCGGTCGATCCTCGGCGGAGATGCCGATCCCGGTGTCGCGCACCTCGAAGCGCAGGACGAACTCGGGACCCTCGTGCGATGCCACGGACACGCTCACGGCCACTTCTCCCGCCGCCGTGAACTTGACCGCGTTGCCGACCAGGTTCGTGAGGACCTGCCGCACGCGGCAGGCATCCCCCAGCACGCGCTGCGGCAGGTCGGGCGCCAGGCGGCACGAGAGCTCGAGTCCCTTGTCGTGCGCCCGCTCCCTGAGCAGATCGACGACGTCCTCGCTGAGGGTGCACGGGTCGTACTCCGCGCGCTCGAGCTCCATCTTGCCGGCCTCGATCTTGGAGAAGTCCAGGATGTCGTTGATGAGCACGAGCAGGGCCTCGCCCGAGTTGCGCAGTGACTCGAGGTAGTCCCGCTGCTCGTCGTCCAGGCGCGTGTCGAGCAGGAGCTCCGTCATGCCGATGACCCCGTTCATCGGCGTGCGGATCTCGTGGCTCATGGTCGCCAGGAAGAGGGACTTGGCCTCGTTCGCCTTCTCCGCTTCGGACACCGCGGCGGCCAGCCGCTCTTCGCGCTCGATGTCCAGCCCCACGTCGCGCTCGACTCCGACGAATCCGTCGCTCCTGCCGCGCCCGTCGCGGATCGGGGAGATCGTCAGCGCGGCGTGCCAGTGCGACCCGTCGCGGCGGCGGTTGACCAGGCGTCCGCTCCAGGTCCCGCCGGCCGAGATGGTGCGCCACAGGTCGGCGTAGCGCTGCGCGGGCTCGATCCCGCTCTTCAGGATGCTGGTCGGGCTGCCGACGGCTTCCTCCGCGCCGAACCCGGTCGTCACCGTGAAGGCGCGGTTGACCGACTCGATGCGCCCGTTGGCGTCGGTGATCAGGATCGCGTCGGCCGAGGCCTCGACGGCCTGCGCCAAGCGCGAGCTGCGCGCGCTCTCCAGCGCCGCCGTCGCGGACAGCGGGCGGATCAGGATGGCCCACAGCAGCGGGGCGCACAGGGCGGACAGCAGCAGGGAGTCCACCAGGGCGCGCGCGCCCTCGGACGTTCCGGCGGGCAAGAGCCGAGGCAGCGCCAGCATGACCGCGGCCTCGGTCGCGAAGACGACCAGGAGCACGCTGGCGAAGGTCCTCAAGCCGTGGTTGCCTGTCATGGCGCAGGAGATGCCGGCCGCGGGGAGCGCGCAGGCCGGCCGCGGCCCCTGATCGGCCGGCTCGGCGACGAGCCTTGAGCACCCGGCCGCGCCGGAATTGCGCGCGCCCAGTGCGCAGTTCCAGATCGAGCGAGGGGCCGCGACTCCAGCGGGCTGTGGGAGACTGTTCCGGGTGCCGGCTTCGCCGAGGCCCCTGCTGCGGCTGCGCGCGCTTCGCCCGAGCAGCGTCGCTCAGAGCGAGCAAGAATTGCTCGCGAACGGGCGCCAACGCCGCCAGGCGTTGGGCCAAACGGCATCTGATCTACTACTCCGGGATTTGCGCGCGCAGCGCGCAGATTCCGAAGTAGTAGATCAGCCCTCCTGGCTCGGCTTCAGGATCACGCCCTCGCCGGTGCGGGCGCTCATCTTCACCACCACCGGGCGCTCCAGCCGCAGGTGGCGGACGAACTTCGTCCGCGCGAAGGGCTCGATCCGCGCCAGCCACTCCCAGTCGAGAAAGCCGTCCGCCGAGCTCGAGTCGACCGTGAAGTAGCCGACGTTGGAGGAGGTCAGGTTCTGGAAGAAATGCGTCCCCTGGGACGGCGCCACCCGGATGTCGCGAAAGCCCGCCTCAACGATGACGCGCGCGCCCGAGATCTGGGTCCAGCCGACCGGAATGCCGAGGTTGGGGTCGGTCGAGCCCCAGCGCCCCACGCCCACCAGCACGTACGGCCGCTCCTCCTTGCGCAGGATGGCGTCGAAGCGGGCCACGTCGAGGGCGACCTCGTGGCTCTTGAGGCGCTCGAAGCGTTCGATGTCGACCACGACCAGGTCGCGGATCCGGTCCAGCCGGCCGTTGCCCAGCACGCGCTTGCTGCGGCAGAGCAGGGCCTCGCGCGCCACCTCGCCGATCTCCACCTCCTCGCTCTCCAGGGAGAGAGCCAGCGGCCGCAACTGCAGGAACGCCAGCCGGGCACGCTGGCCGGCCCGCGCCAGGTTGCCGGCGAACTCGATCTCCACCGGCGCTCCGGTGCCCTTCGCGCTCTGCTCGAGCAGCACGGACAGCAGGGCCGCCAGGGGGAAGGCATCGTGCTTGAGGACCTGGGCGAAGGTCACCACGCGCACGCCCGGGCGCGACACGCCGTCGACGATGCGCTGATCCTCCGGCACGTAGGTCGATCCGAGCCACGCCAGCGGGCCGTCCCGCTCGGCCACCTCGAGCGGGTAGCGCCGCATGGCGGTCACGGCCGCGTCCCGTCCCTGCCGCTCCAGACCGATCCCGTAGAACTCGACCTGCGAGTTCTCGAGCACGTCGGCGACGGACGAGAAGCTCGTGATGCGGCGCGGGTGCTTGGGGCAGAAACGCAGGCACGGACCCCCGTCCACCACCATCCGGCCCATGCCCAGGGCCACCGCGACCACCCCGTCCGCGGCGCTGTGGTCCGGCTCGGGATAGAAGTTGTGCGAGCGCGCCACCCCGGCGAAGTCGGGGTAGAAGCGCTCGCCGTGGCGCGTGCCGATCAGCTCCTGGATCATCACCGCCATCTTCTCTTCCTCGAGCCGGAAGGCGGTCATCCCCAGGAAGCCCTTGGCCTGCTCGCTGAAGGTCGAGGCGTAGACGCGCTTGATGGCGGACTCCAATTGCCCCAGGCGCAGGTCGAAGTCCGGGTCGTTGTTCGGCAGCATGTGGGTCTGGTAGACCCCGGCGAACGGCTGGGCCAGGGAGTCCTCCAGCAGGCTGGACGAGCGCACGGCGAGCGGGTATCGCACCTGCTCGAGAAACGCGCGCAGGTCCTCCATGATCTCGCCCGAGAGCGGCGCGTCCTGGAAGCGCTCGACGATCTCGCCGTCGGCGTGGCTCTCGAGCGCGTAGTCCTCCAGACCGGGGTGCTCGAGGAACTCGTCGAACACGCCGGTCCCCAGCACGACGCAGGGCGGCACGTCCAGGTCGACCTGCGGGAAGCTCTCGTCCAGGCTCGACTCGCGCAGGACCCGGTTCGCGAAGGCCAGCCCGCGCGCCTTGCCGCCGAGCCCGCCGTTGCCGATGCGCGTGATGCTGACGGTGGATTCGAACTGGTCGCGCTGGAAGTCGGCGATCACCGCGCGATGCCGCCCCTGGCGCGAGTGGTGGATCATCTCCAGCAGGTGGCCGCGCAGGTGCTCGAGGCTCTCGAAGTCCTCCACCCTGCGCGGCCGCAGTCGTTCGGCCAGCGCGAACTCGGTGCGCGCCTTGAGCCAGTTGGAGAAGTGGTTGCGCTCGGCGTGGTAGCCGATGCTCTCGGCCGGCACGGTCGCGAGCTTCTCCGCCAGCGACTTCAGGTCGTGCGCGCGGTCGATCTCCGATTGATCGGGCAGGCGGAAGATGAAGTCGCCGAAGCCGAAGCGCTCGACCAGGATGTCGCGCAACTGGTGCAGCAGGACCGGCGAGCCCTTCAGCAGGAACGAGGCTCCCATCTCCTCCGCCAGCTTGCGGTTCTCCGGGAAGCTGGACTGCAGCACGAGGCGGATGTCCGGCCGGGCGCGGTGCACGCGCGCGCACAGGTCGAGCCCGGCGTGGCGCTCCATCACGCCCCCTTTGGGGAACTCGACGTCGGAGATGACCCCCAGGACGTGCTCCTCGTAGCGCGCGAAGTAGTCCCAGGCCTCCTCGTAGTCGTCCGCCAGCAGGACCTTCGGCCGCGCCCGCATGCGCAGCATCTTCTGCGACAGGTTCAGGTCCTCGGACAGCAGGCGGTGGGTGTGCCGGTAGACCTCGGCGTAGATCGTCGGCAGAAAGGACGAGTAGAAGCGGATGTTGTCCTCGACCACGATGATCACGGGCACGCCGCGCACGCCGGTGTCGTAGGCCACGTTCAGGCGGTCCTCGACGAACTTGACGATCGCCAGCAGGATGCGCACGTCGCCCTGCCAGATGAAGATGCGCTCCAACTGGCTGGTGTCGTTCGCGGCCACGAACTCGGACAGCTCGCGGCCCGAGTAGGCCAGGGCCACGACCGGCACGTCGATCCCCGCCGCGCGCAGCGAGCGGCACAGATCCGCCGCGTTCCCGTCGCCGGTGTGGACGCTCGAGACGACCAGGTCGAAGCCGTTGTGCTGCCGCAGCAGCTCGAGCGCCTCGGCCCCGCTCGGGACGCGCGAGACGTCCGGGAAGTGGCTCAGGTTCAGATCGAGGAAGTGGCCCAGCAGCGTCTCGTGCAGGCGCCCCTCCTCCGACAGGACGAAGGAGTCGTACAGGCTCGAGACCAGCAGCACGCGCTGCACGCGGCGCTGCATCAGGTCGTGGAAGCTGCGCAGGCGCGCAGGCTCCCGCGGCTCGTGTTCTGCCGGCTTGTCGACGTCCATGGTCGGGGCGCGCCGGCGCCCGGCCGCGCCCCGTCGGACCCGGATCCTACACCAGACCCTGGTCCATCATGGAGTCCGCGACCTTGAGGAAGCCGGCGATGTTGGCGCCGTTCACGTAGTTGCCGGGCGTCCCGAAGCGCTCCGCCGCTCCCACGCAGGCGGCGTGGACGTCGGACATGATCATCTGCAGGCGCCGGTCCACCTCGTCCCGGGTCCAGGAGTAGCGCATGCTGTTCTGGGCCATCTCCAGCCCGGAGACCGCGACCCCGCCGGCGTTGGCGGCCTTGCCGGGGCCGTACAGGATGCCGGCCTCGAGGAAGTGCTCCACGCCCTGGGCCCGGGTGGGCATGTTGGCGCCCTCGCTGACGACCGTGACCCCGTTCTCGAGCAGGCTGCGCGCGTCGTTGGAGTTGATCTCGTTCTGCGTCGCGCACGGGAAAGCGCAGTCGGCCGAGTGGCCCCACAGCGGGTTGTGGTCCAGCGCCGCGTCGGCCGGGGTGTACACGGCGCCCGGGAAGCGCTCGGCGTACTCGCTGATGCGGGCGCGGCGCACGTTCTTGAGCTCCATGACGAAGTCGAGCTTGGCTCGGTCGATGCCGGCCTCGTCGTAGATGTACCCACCCGAGTCCGAGATCGTCACGGCGCGCGCGCCGAACGCGATCAGCTTCTCGACCGCGTACTGCGCGACGTTGCCGCTGCCCGACACGAGGCAGACCTTGCCGTCCAGGGACTCTGCGCGCGTCTTCATCATCTCGCGCGCGAAGTAGACGACGCCGTAGCCGGTCGCCTCCGGGCGGATCAGCGAACCGCCCCAGTTGAGGCCCTTGCCCGTCAGGACGCCGGTGAACTCGTTGGCCAGGCGCTTGTACTGCCCGAACAGGAAGCCGATCTCACGGCCTCCGACGCCGATGTCGCCGGCGGGCACGTCCGTGTTCGGCCCGATGTGGCGGTAGAGCTCGGTCATGAAGCTCTGGCAGAAGCGCATGACCTCGGCGTCGCTCTTGCCTTTGGGGTCGAAGTCGGAGCCGCCCTTTCCGCCCCCCATCGGCAGCGTCGTCAAGGAGTTCTTGAACGTCTGCTCGAACGCCAGGAACTTGAGGATGCCGAGGTTGACCGAGGGGTGGAAGCGCAGCCCGCCCTTGTAGGGCCCGATGGCGCTGTTCATCTCGATCCGGAAGCCGCGGTTGACCCGCACCTCGCCCTGCTCGTCCTGCCAGGGCACGCGGAACATGATCGTGCGCTCGGGCTCGATGATGCGCTCGAGGATCTGGGCGCTGCGGTACTCCGGATGGCGATCCAGGACCAGCACGACGGACTCGGCCACCTCCTCCACCGCCTGATGGAACTCCGGCTCGGCCGGGTTCTTGGCCTTCACATCCTCCATGAGACTGGCGACGTACTCGTGCATCGATCGATCCTCTGGTCTGGGGCTCGCGAAAAGGCGGATCTTCTACCAGCCCGCGGCCGGATGCGGGAGCCCGCGTCCCGGGCAATCCGCGGCCGGTGGGTCTGATTCCTCGGCGCCTACGCCCATTGTCGTAGCCGGGAGCCGGCGCTCCGCCTCCGCCGTCGGGTTTTTCAGCTCCGGTTGGCCGAGAGCTCCTCCGGCTCGCCCTGCAGCGACAGGTAGCGGTTGAAGACCGCCATGATCACGAACGGCGCGACCAGGATCGCCAGGGCCAGGGCCACGCCCTCGCGCCCGAACAGCTCCGGGCTGTAGGACTCGCGGAAGCCGCGCATGCTCTTGGAGAAGACCTGGCCGCCGATCACGACGTTCCAGCGCATCGCGAACACCTGCACCAGCAGGATCAGGGCCGCCAGGAAGGCGATCGTGTTGCGCAGCGGATCGGTCAGGAAGGGGCGCATCAGCACGACGATCCCGAGCAGCAAGAACGGGATCAGCGAGCCGAACACCATCTGGACGCCGATGAAGGAGAAGGCCAGCTTGGTGCCGAGCAGCGGCCCGACGATCAGCCACTCGTCGCTGCGCTCGTAGGCCAGGGTGACGATCTCGAGCAGCTCGAGCGTCACCGTCATGACGGCGAACATCCACAGCCAGCGCGCCAGGGACTGGACGCACTCCCCGTCGATGGGCCGGGAGCTGAGCTTCATGAAGACCTGGTACAGGACCAGGATGAGGGCGACGCCCGAGGTCACGGCGGAGAACAGGAAGATGATCGGCATGAGCGGCGTGGACCAGAACGCGTTGGCCTTGACCGAGCCGAACATGAAGCCCACGTAGCCGTGCAGGATGCAGGCGGCCGGGATGCCGGCCGCCGCCAACACGACCAGGACGCGGTGGTCGACGCGGCGCGACTCCTCCGAGACGTCGTACACTCCCAGCGCCAGGGTGGCGAAGAGCAGGCGTTTCAGGCCGCGGCTGCGGCGCGCGGTCTGGATGATCTCGTTGCGGTAGATCAGCCACACCTCGATCACCACCAGCACCAGGTACAGCCCGTAGATCAGGCCGAAAGCCGCCATGGCCGAGGTGAAGTGCGGCGTGATCATGATGTTGAACGCCCGCTCCGGGTGCCCCAGGTGCGAGAGCAGGGGCAGCGGCGCGACCAGCAGGAAGGCCAGCGAGGCGACCATCGACAGGCGCGAGACCGGCCGCAGCTCCTCGCGCCCGAAGACGTGGTACAGCGACGAGACGATGAAGGCTCCCGCGACCAGGCCGGTCACGTACGGGTAGAGCACGATCATCAAGCCCCACATGATGTGGACGTCGTTCGGGAACAGGAACCCGGTGAGCTCGGGATGCATCAGCGCACCTCCCTGCTGAGACCCACGTAGAAGCAGTTGGGCTCGGTCAAGAGCTCCGGCTTGAGCACGTGCACGGCCCGGGTCGAGATGATCTCCGACACCTCGTCGTGGACGCTGGCCGTGTCGCCCAGCTTGCGCGCGCCGCGCGGGCAGGCCTGGATGCAGGCCGTGGGCAGCCCCTTCGTGATGCGGTGGTAGCACAGCGTGCACTTCGACGCGGTGTGCGTCTCGGGGTGGATGAAGCGCGAGCCGTAGGGGCAGGCCTGCACGCAGTAGCTGCAGCCGATGCAGCGCTCCTCGTCGACCAGGATCAGGCCGTCGGGGCTGCGGTACGAGGCCCCCACCGGGCAGAGCTGCACGCAGGGCGTGAGGGTGCAGTGGTTGCAGATCTTCGGCACGAAGAAGGCCTTGGTGACGTTCTCGCCGCTCACCAGCGGCTCGAAGCCGTCGCGGCCGCCGTTGGGCGAGTCGATCGTCTCGGCGCCGGTGCGCGAGATGTGGTAGCGCTCGATCCAGGTCCTGAAGTAGCCCTGCGGCACGTCGTTCTCGCGCTCGCAGGCGCGCACGCACGAGCCGCAGCCGATGCACTTCGTGACGTCGACCAGGTAGACGTAGCTGTGCTTCGTCGGGTCGTACTCGACGCCCCCCGCGCCCGGCCCCTGCCGGGCGCTGAAGGCCTCACCCCAGACGAAGGCCTCCTCGCCGGCCAGGATCACGACGGCCACGCCCGACAGCCCGGCGGCGGCTCCCTCGAGCAGCTTGCGGCGCGTCAGCGTCTTCTCTCGAGCATCGTTCGGTCGCATGGGACGGGGATCCGCAGGATCGGGTTGAAGGTGCGTCTACTCGGCCGCCGGCGCGTGCGATTCGTGGCACAGGCCGCAGACGCGGTCCGGGATGGGCTCGCCGCGCCCGAGCTCCAGGTGCTCCCAGAAGTCGACCTGCGGCATGTCGGCCGGTCGCGCCGGCAGGACCGTGTGACAGGTCGCGCACAGCCGCTGGGAGCGGTCGATCGGCATGTCGGCGATCTTCTCGCCCCCCTGCGCGTGCAGCATCAGCGGCCCGTGGCACACCTCGCACGAGACCGGCGCGTGCGCGCCCTCGCCCTTGGCCTTGGCCTGCTCCTCGTGGCACGGCCGGCACGAGTCCGGGGCGCCGTGCACGATCGGCTTGGCCATGAACTCGGCCAGGCTGGCGTAGCGGAAGAAGCCGTGCTCGCCGAAGCTCTCGGGGATCAGGAAGTGCCGCACGACGACCACGGCAGAGCAAAGCAGGCCCAGCAGCAGCACCACGCGCCAGATGTGCTTCGTATGTTCCATCGTCGGCTGGATCAGTCCGCTCCGCTCTCGCTCCCGTCGCTCTTCTCGCCGCCGCCGGCCCGATCGCGCCCGAGCTCCTCGCGCGCGAACAGGTGCCTTAGAAAGCGCTCGTGCCGGTCGCGGGCGGCGCCGGACGGCTCCTCGCGCGGCAACCTCTCGCGCCGCGCCAGGAAGCGCCAGAGGCCGACGCTCGCCGCGCGCGGCGCGGGCGGCTCGTCGCGCGGGAGCACCTCTCGCCCCGCCAGGAAACGCCAGAGGTCGCCGCCGCCCGCGGCGCGCAGCCCGGGCAGCTCGACTCGTTCCAGCTTTTCGCGCGCCACAAGGCCGCTCAGCCAGCGCGCGCGGGGGGTCGGCCCCTGCCGCGGATCGATCGCGAGCGGCTCGCGCGCCAGCAGGCCGCGCAGGAAGGAGGGCAGTGGGCCGCCGGATGCCGGCTGGCCCGGGTGCGCCGCGCGCGCCCCCTGCTCGACCGGCGCGGCCGGCGCAGGGTCGAGGCGCTCGGGCAACAGGACCCAGCCGATGAAGCGCGACGCCCGCGCGAAGAGGCCCACGACCTTCCCGGCCGGCCTGCCGCGGCGGGTCTCGCCGCGCCTCGGGCCGGTCACGACGCGGCCTTTCCGCGTCCGGGGAGCTGCACCTTGCGGGGATCCTGCTTCACGCCCTGGGCGCTCGCAGATGGAGCACGGATACGGTGCCTCGACCTGCGCCGCGGCGGCATACGCACTTCCACGGAGCGCCGTCACAACCACGCCGTAGTAGCGCAAACCGGGATTGCCGCTCCGCCGGCCGCACGTAGCATGGTCGCGGCAGCGGTGGAGAGCGCTCTTCGGGGCGGGCAGGAGGCGACCGGGACTGGAGGTGGTGCGTGAAGCTCTCCGTGGGCATCGCCAAGGTCAAGCTGGTCGACCGCGCGCGCTCCACGGACTGGATCCTGCGGGTGGTGGACGCCTACGCGCGGCGGCGCACGCCGGGCGACAACCTGGTCGCGATCCTCAACGCCGTCGGCTCCGGCCCGCTGCCCTTCGCGGACTTCTCGGAGTTCCTGCGGGCGGAAGCCGCCAGCGAGGAGGTGGCCCGCACCGTCGGCGCCCTGGCCGCGCACCCGTTCCTGTTCATCGACAACCGCGAGCTGGACGGCTTCGTCGAGCGCGTCAAGGAGATCGACTGCCGGCGAACGGACTGCGGCGCCTGCGGGGTGTGCGCCGAGGTCGCCGCGCGCGCCGTGCGCCCCAACCCGGAGCTCTCGCCGGAGCTCGCGGCCCTGCTGCCGCGCATCGAGCAGGGCCTGCGCGACTGGATGCGCGCCCTGTACGACGGCCGGGTCTACGAGCGGCCGCCGGCGCCGGGCGGCGCCGCTTCCTGACTCCGCCCGGCCGCCGGCAGGATGCCCCGTATGAGTGAATCAGACCACTAGGCCCCGCCGACCGCCGGCCCTCCGCGCAGGCGGATGGCGAGCGCCGCGCGGGCGCACTCCAGCGCGCGCACCACGGCCGGGCGGTCGGGACCCTCGGCCTGGATGTAGCCCACGTCCTGGCCGCGGCCCGCGCGCGGCGGCACGCGCTCGCCGGGCGCGAGGCGGCACACGACGCGCCGCACGCCGGGGACCGCGCGCGCCGCCTCGAGACCCTCGATGGCGGCGACCTCGCCCTCCCCGGGGTGCAGGATCCAGACTCCGGCCGTGCGCCGCGGCGCGGCCGGAAAGCGCGGGGCGGCGCCGAGCTCGAGCTCCAAGAGCGCCCGCCACGGATCGAACCCCCAGGCGCGCTCCAGGAGCGCCATGATGCGCCCGCCGGGCGGGCGCGCGGCGATCTCGCCGAACAGCGGCCCGTCCGCCGTCAGGAACAGCTCCACGTGCGTCATGCCGCGCGCGACGCCCATGGCCCGCAGGACGCGCTCGTTCAGCGCGAAGAGCTCCTCGCGCTCCCGCGGGGCGAGCGCGGCCGGCAGCACGTTGGCGTGCTCCGGCACCAGGTACTCGGTCGCGTTGGTGAACTCGACCCGGCCCCCGCGCACGAGGGACTCGACGCTCACCTCGCGCCCCCGCAGCAGGCCCTCGGCCAGCTCGCGGGCCGGCAGGGCGCGCTGGAGCTCGGCCACGTCGCGCGCCACCACCTGCCCGCGGCCTCCGGAGGAGCGCGCCCGCTTGAGCACCAGCGGCAGCCCGAGCTCGGCCGCCAGGGCGCGCGCGTCGCTCCCGGGCCCGACCGGGCGCCAGGGCGCGCACGGCAGGCCCGCCGCCGCGGCGGCGCGCTTCATCTCGAGCTTGTCGGTGCAGCGCAGGGCGACCTCCGGCGGGTCGCCGGCGAGCCCCAGCTCCTCGCGCGCCCAGGCCGCGGCCGCGACTGCCCGCTCGCCGAGCGCGACCACGGCCGCGATCTCGGTCCCCGCGCACAGCCGCCGCACGCCTTCCAGCACCTCCCTGCGCGAGGCGAGCCCGACCCGCCGGTGGAGCGGCACGCGCCGCGCGAGGTCGGCCGTGAGGGGCCGCTCGTGCAGCACGCGCAACCCGAGACCGAGCCGCAGGGCGGCCGCCAGCGCGCCACTGCGCGAGCCCACCAGGAGCACCTGCCGCGGCGCGCGCTCTCCGCTCGGGAAGCGGCCCACCCAGGCTGGATCGGCGCGCGCGGGGCGAGCGCGCCGCGACGCGCCAGAAAAGCGCCGCTCCGGTCCCAGCCCTCGGAAATCCCCGGCCCGCGCTCCCTCCGAGCCGACCCGAGATCGCCCCCCGGATCGCGCCGCGGCTGGTAGTCTGGGGGTCCCCCACCTCCCTGGACTGCAACGACGACACCTGTGGGTTGCAATCGACGATCAGCTTCCCCACGGTCGCCGGCACGAGCTACACGCTGCAGATCGGCTCCTTCCCGGGCGCCTCCGGCGGGATCGGAACGTTCGACGTCGTCACGTCGCCCTGCGGCGGCGGCGGCCCCGGCAGCGCGCTGTGCTTCGGCGACGGCGGCGGCTCGGCCTGCCCCTGTGGCAACACCGGAGGAGCGAGCGAGGGCTGCGCGAACTCGACCGGAGCGGGCTCAGAGCTCTCCGGCAGCGGCTCGGCCAGCATCGCGGCCGCCGACCTGGTGCTCTCGGCCGCGAACGCCATCCCGGGCCAGCCGGGCCTGTTCTTCCAGGGCGACATCGACGTCAACGGCGGCAACGGTCTGGTGTTCGGCGACGGCCTGCGCTGCTGCGGCACGAACGTCGTGCGCCTGCAGGTGGTCGTGCCGGGCGCCGGCGGCGGCGCCTCGACCTCGATCGACATCGCGGCCCGGGGCGGCGTCGTGGCGGGCGACACCCGCTGCTACCAGTACTGGTACCGCGACCCCGGCGGCCCCTGCGGCGGCGGCTTCAACCTGACGAACGCCTACGACATCACCTGGACGCCCTGACGGCGAGCCCCTGAGCCGTCGACGCGCGGCGCCGCCCCTGCCCCGGGCGGTGCCGCGCGCCCTTTCGTCCCGCGCCGGCCGGTCTAGGAGGCTGTCGGAGAAACCCCGTCGCGAGGCACAGCGCGCGATGGCGGGGCAAGGAGCGCGACGGAAAGACGGCGCAGATGGCCTCTTTGGCCATTGAGCACGGCCCCTCCGGTTCAAGCTCCGCTAGCGCGACGCCGCACCGGCGAAGCGCGCGCAGCCGCAGTAGGGCCTTCGGCGAAGCCGACACCCGGAACAGTCTCCGACAGCCTCCTAGGGCTCGAAGACCGGGGAGACGCGCACAGGGACCTCGACCACGAGCTCGAGCCGCGAGCCGGGGATCTCCTGCTCTCCGACGCGCCAGCGCGCCGGCCGGCCGCCGCCCGGCTGCGTGGCCGCGAGCTCGATGCGCTGGCCGCGGAAGTACGCGCCCGACCAGGGCGCGCGCACCTCGTGCCCGTCGACGGAGAGCACCGTGCCCGCGGGCGCGCCCACCTCGCAGCGCAGCGGCGCCCCCAGGTCCAGGCGCTCGCCGAGATCGCGCAGGAAGAACGCCGGGCGCTCGGCCAG
>Ga0326597_10000806_pt1 | contig 53549 bp, 56 predicted proteins | sample RVTome_12_FD_203789 | JGI IMG/M metagenome (GOLD analysis project Ga0326597, IMG submission 203789) | Soil microbial communities from uranium-contaminated site in the Upper Colorado River Basin, Wyoming, United States - RVT100D185 | ecosystem: Environmental > Terrestrial > Soil > Contaminated >... | reverse complement strand
GGAGGTGGAGTATTGGTATGCGTTTGATCAGGATCCGAACACCGTTCCCGACGGCGGCATGCGCACAAGCGAGCGGACCGCGGTGTTTCCTATCGAGAGCGACGGAGTACGCTATTTTCACGTGGCCGCCGTACGAGACGGACACATGGGACGGGTCGTTCACCGCAGAATAATGGCGGACATAACACCTCCCTCGCCACCCGTAATCAGGGCGAGTCAAGAGGTGGTAACGCCGGGCGAGATAGTGCGCTTAGAGTTTCGCGGCGAAGATGCCGGCAATGGCTTACAGCAAACCTTCTATGTCCGTTTCCGGAACGGGATGCTTCTTCCGGTTGGCTCGCAACTGTACACAACGTTCATGGAGAAAGGAGTCCACGATATTACTCTCCGCACGTTCGATCATGCGGAAAATTACAGCGAGTCTTCTATTTCCATCAATGTGCGCTAATGCACGGTTTCCCTGCGTTTGAGAACTCGGAGCTTAACCCCCTGTAGTAAGTCGGTCCTCAAAACCCTCTTCTGCGTGATAGTCGCTCCTTCAGCGCTTCAGGTCTCCTGCGGGCAGGTCCGTCTGTTCGTCCGGGTTTATTTATCAGCACCTTGAATATCTTTGTCGATGACACTCTCGGTTTCTTTAATGGTTGTGGTCATCTTGCGGATGAATTTCGTTTCACTCTGCGTCAGAGTACGCTTCGTACTTTCTTCCCTCATGTCTTCGATCGCGGCATTTATCTCGCCTCGCAAGGCGAGGAACGCGCGGTGAACCTCCACGTCCACGTGGTGTAGGACATCATGGACCGAGCGTGAGCGCCTTCGAGCCGCAAAGAGATATCGAGCGGTCACGAGGCCAAGCGCGAACGCGATGAGCACGGAGAGGAGCAGGGTGACCTCGGCTCTGGTGAAGAATTCCCATAGTTTCTGCATGAACGTCATGTCAGCAAAGCGAATGGTGAACGCCTCTGAGGGCGCGCTCTCCAATCCGTCTTTCACGATGACGATGGTCCCGGTGTAGCGTCCAGGCTGTAGTGTGTGCGGTTGCGAGATGGAAAACGCACCATTTTCTCCTACGGGACTATCAAGGGTTATGTTTGTTTCTCCCGAAACGAGGGTGAGGCGGGCGGTAGCACCGTGGTAGATGGACGAGCCCGCGACATGCGCGACCCCGCCGAGGGCCACTTCTGCCGTCACGTCGGTAATGACCGGCGCTCGAAGCGCAGTCGTGGTGGCTGGCTCTTTCTCCTCGGCCGGTGGTTTGGGGGCTGGCTCTTTCTCCTCGGCCGGTGGTTTGGGGGTCGTGGCAGGTTGAACTGGGCTGCTGCGGATGGTTATTTCTGAACCAATTTTGCCCGATAAGATGTCAGTACCTAAGCCGTCGTTTTCTCTAATGGCGGAATTCAAAAATATCACCGACGCCGTCCCAGCTTTTTTGGTCCTAAATACGATCGAAGCAATATTTCCACTGCTGCCTTGAAATCCTGGGTTCGGGACTCCGCCGTTAAAACTAGCTTGTCCAGCAGCATTAGAAAAATTGGGATTTTCTACCCACAAGGAAAAAATTGATGATGAATTGTCTATCGAAACCACTTCCAGTAAATCAGTAGGGAACTGAATTACACTTTCAGTATTATTTATAACTTTACCGAGAGTATCTACAGTAACTTGGACGCTAACAATATTACCAACCGTCACCTCTGCTTGAGACGGCCTCATGCGCAAAACTGCAGCGTCTGCACTTTCGCCAAGAGCAAAAAACGTGGTCAGCAGAAATACCGATACAAGTATTTTATGTATCACCATGTTTATGTTCTGGTTTTTCGCATCTTTCTATAGAAGATTATCGCCAGAAGAGTCATGAGAAACAGACTACCTATGAGTACCATCATAAGGCGATACGAAACAGTACCCAATGCTGGAACTGGACTGTATACAGACTCCCTCGCGTTACCAGCCGAGTCGTATGCAACAACTCTCACTGTCACCGGCCTATTTTGTTCTCGCAAAACATACGTTTCGTTACTGCGGGTAGGAGGCAGATCGCCCTCTATCACTTCGTAGTAGGAGATGCCCGATTGTTCATCTGTAGTACTGAATGACAAGAACTTCTTTCCATCAAATACTGATTCTTCCTGCCCCAAATAGACCTCAAACGGTTCGGGCGCTGTCGTGTCGTTCGAGAGTATCCTACTCCAATCGTCAGCCGCCTCCGCCCCCGGTTTCTTGGGCAGAACGTTTACGACCAACCCTTTTACACGCACCTCATCTTTGGTGCCCTTGCCATCATGTATATACACCTCAATATTGTCGGGCGACAATCCGATTTGACCTGTCTTTTGCAATTTCAGAACAATGTTAAAAATAATCGCATCTTTGGACACGAAACCACCGGGGGACCCGCCCACAAAAGAAATATGCGTGTTGCGTTCGGACGGCAGGGGTTTGCTTGGCCACAAAGAGAATATAGAACCCGAGGTATTAATATCGGTCAAAGCAGCCGACCCTACCTCATGATCCAACAAGACCTCCCCCTCGACCGCATTTATGTTTTTCCCTTCAGAATCGATACGAACACTAAACAGTATGGTGTCGCCTTCAAAAAATTCTGAATGATCTGCATGTATATAGACAGAGGAAGCCAACACCGAGGCCGGCAGAAAAATCGCGCTACACACAAGGAGGGAACATATTTTTCTGCAAGATGGTATTTTCATAATTATTTATGATGAGCTTGTCGAATCATTTTTTCCATTGATACAGCAAGATCGAGAAGTCTACCGAGTCCACTTTACCGTCTTTGTTTATATCGACATGCGGGTTTTTGAATGGCGGTTGTGTTTTCCAGAATGCCAGCAAAATAGAGAAATCTACGGAGTTAACTTCACCGTCACCGCTAAAATCAGCACTGCGGGGAGAGTCTACCGGAGTCGTCGGTATAATGACCGGAACGAGACCTCCAGCTCCACCGCCTCCACCTGGTGAAGGTGATGGTGATGGTGAGGGTGACGGTGAAGGTGGTGGCGGAGGTGGGGGTGGTGGAGAAAGGGGAGGATTTTCTGATATAAATTGTTCCGTTGATGCCGCCCAGTTGGTCTCAGCTAAAGCTCGCGCCTTGACCTTAAACCAATACGTTCCTGCTGTGGGCACTTCATCCAAAGTGAGTGACAAGTTTATAAAATCTCCAGCGTTTATATATGCGGTGTCTGACGCAGAATCAGTGTCGTCGTTACCACCGCATAAGTTTTCTTCACTGTCGACAATACAGTACACGTAGTAGAAGTCGCTAGCCGCAGTCCCCATATTGTCTATTCTCACGTTGGCGGTGATGGTCGGTATAGTTTTATCTGTAATTTCAATTATTGAAACGTCGGCTGGCGAGCTGGAAAGTGACCAGTAATCAACAAGCCTTACAGTTTCGCCATCTACAACGGCCGAAACCACGGTCTCCCATACACCACCAACCGCGCTACCGCCGATACTATAGCTATAACTGTAGGTACCGTCTGAATCTTTTGTCATAGATGCAGACGATACTTGGACCGTTCCAACCGAATCTGTAATGGTCACTGTTGGTAGAGAATCGGCGTCTGTTGGAGTAGTCGCATAATTTAAGACCTGCAGTTTTGCTTTGTAAGCGGTGTTGACAGTGGTCTCTCCGAAATCAGATAGCGTTACCGTCCAACTTTTTGCTATTTCTGTGGCGAGAGATGAGGAGGCGCTCAAGACTTGGGCGTTGGTGTTACTGTTTATAGCATTGGTACCTGCTGTGATTGCAGAAGCCAAGCTACTTGTGGCCGTTTGCACGTCAGATAGGGTAGCTAACGATCCGGAGTCCAAAGCGGCACCCGTCAGGGTTCTGGTGCCGTTGGTCCACACATCAGCCGCGAGAGTACCGAAGCCCGTGAGGGTTCTCGTTCCTGCGGCCCAGACTGCCGTCGCAGTATCAGCCACGAGAGTACCAAACGACGTGAGTGTTCGACTGCTGAACGACCAGATCGTGGCAGGAAGGCTCGATGAAGCTGTCTCGATATTGGCGCCAATGACCGCCGCGAGAGAAGATGTCGCAACCGTCAAACTTTCGTCCACCACCTCTTTGATCGTGCTTGTTGAAACAACTGACCAATCAACGACAAAACTTTTATCCACTATAACCAAGTCCCCCCTTTCCACCGTCCCGCAGATCATAACCGACGGCCAGATACCGGAAGGAGCATTCTCCGCCGTCGTATAATTGTAGTAATGCCAGCCATCATCATTTGCGGTCATTGGTGTGGTTGATGAAACTATCTCCACGTCAAGAGGGTCGGTTATGCCGACAGTGCAATCTGTCGTAGTCGCGACAAAATCATCGTCAAAGACGAATTCTCCTATGGTGACGGTGCCGCCGGGAGCCACTTTTTGGTAGCCGGCAGCAGAGGCGACAGACAGCGTAAAAAAACCGAACAGCACACACGACAGAAATAAGGAGAAAAGAACACTGGGCGCATAATTCTTCATACAAGGGTTTCCTTCATCGATCCTCGATACCAAAACAATATCACGTGCGCAATGCTTTCCACAGCTATTTCCCTATTGTTTGGGGCACATTGGTACAATGTATGCCAAGGCACCCCGCGTATGCTTTTACCGAGCACCGATTCGTTTGTACTGGTTAAACAAGCGAGCATTACGCTACCTCGTTTCTCGATATTATTGCCTAACGCACACTCATTTCTACTGGTATGGCCGTACGCGTATGCGACCAATCTCCCACCCGATACGGTACACACAGAAGAAGGTGTTCCTCAGTCGGAGCAATCGGCTGACTCGGAGCACCTCATCGTCAACGATGAGAAGAAACGCACTTTTTTGAAAGTCGCGGGCGTTGCCGGCGCCGGGTTGGTCGCTTCCCAACTCCTGCCCAAAAAGACCTCTGCGTTGATAATGGGAAGCTCGCCGACAACCGGTGTCGTTGGAGTCAAAAATGTGGCGAATACTAGGATAAACCCGGCGACCGAAGAAACGGCCTCGTCGCTCCTCAAGACCTCGGACCTAACGTTTGATGCCGGAGGAGCTTTGGAAATCAAAGTTACTTCTGTGTCTGGCGAGGGTTCTAGCAGCTTTAGCGACTCGGGAGGTGCGCCTAAAAGCGCCCTGGTAGACGGCACCACCCGGAATGTTCAGGTTGATGTCTTGAGTTCGGCGCTGCCATCACAAGCTTCTACAGAAGACACTCTGGAGACCATTTCTTTTGGTGGTGTTCAATTCACTCTTCGCCTTGCAACGGTTGGTGACATTGATTATGTGGGCGAAGCGGTCGTTGGGTCGGGCGGGGAGGGGGACACGGTATGGCGCATAAAAAGGATTGACAGTTCTTCCGGAGTTGTTATCAAATGGGCCGATGGCGATGCAGGTTTAAACAATACTTGGACTGGTTATGCTGGCCACACCTATTCATGATAGTAAAGTATGGCGAGGATATCCCCACCACAAAGTAAAAGACTACGAATTGTTCGTGTACACTTATTTATAAGATAACCTAGAGATTAAAAACTTATGGCATTCGTCGGAGCGGACTGGTCAATAGACAGGCAAACAAGAGCTATTACATACATCGGCGACGACCATACCGGGGCGTCGCCATCATACGCGTCGGTCATTGAGTTCCACCGTGCCCTTCAGGATTTCGCGGATGACGCCGGATACTCTGGAGACGACGAGCTCGACATCACCGATCCGACACCGTCCGATCGTTCAACCGACAACATCGTGACGCTCATCAACGGATGGACGATTGACGATACGGCCGCAGAACACATTTACGACGGTTCCATCATTCAATCCGGCGGAAACGTTATTTACGACGGCATCAAGATTCTTGCTCCTATCGGTACGGTTGTACAATTTTTGCAAGATGGCGCGGCTGTGTCGGATGATTGGTGGAACAACGGTGTTGCAGCTTCAGGGGCGGATGATAGTGGTGGGAGCAACAACGCGTTCCTAACCGACAGTGGGGAATCTTGGACAACGGACCAGTGGAAAGGCTATAGGATCTTTAACACAACCGACGGCTCTTTTGCTGACATTACTGCCAACACTGCAACGACCATCACGGGAACGCTTCAAGGCGGGACAGATAATGATTGGGATAATGGAGACGCGTATTACATTGCAGACGGATTAAACAACGATGCTACCAACGGTGTTTCGCACAACTTCATGCTCAAGGTGCGAACAGGTGGCACCGACACAGACGGACGCCGTCTTGTCGCCACCACTCGCATGTGGGGCAGGACATTTCTTGAATTTAAGGTCAACGGTACCACTCGTGGCATCAACGTGGTCGCTCTTGCCACGCAAAACGACCTCAACAACACCACTTCCGCTACCACGGTCGCTGGCTATGACGACGTAACGAACGACCGCACAACGTCCTCAGCAACGGTAAATGGTGTCAATTCGCAGGGCGCAACCACACTCAATGTGTCTGATGGCGGGCAATTCAGCATTGGCCAATTCATCGCCATCGACGATGGTGCCGATCTTGGTGAGTATCAGATCACGAATATCGTCACAAATGCGCTCACCATTACACCAGGCTTAGACGTGGCAACGACGGGAGGCGAGACGATATACAACATCGGCTATGGCTACGAGGCCATTGACGTGGACAACGACACCACCGACGAGAACTACTACACGAAATGGACTCGCGGCTCGCGTACGATAAACCAGTTCTACGAGCGGATGAAGTACCTCGGTCGGGACAGCACAGCCAACCGCCTCTTCGGCCTAGGTGGGGAAGTGTTCCGGGGTATTACTCATGAAATTACCGTTGATACTCCAACCGGCACTTTTTATTCTGTCGAATCTGTTTCGTGGGGTTCTGGCGCAACTGCTGGTACAGGTCGGATGTTTGCCATCAACTCACCCACTGCGGCGACAAAGATGTGGATACAATTACTCACTGGTGTTGCGCCTACTGATGGTCTGACAATCACCGGTGCACTCTCTGGAGCTACAGTTGATGTAAACGTCACAGTGACAGACCGCACTGTCTCTACACCATTCGTCGGCGTCTCGACCGGTTCCGCGCTCATCGGTGCGTATGGTTTTGGCGTGTTGGCCGCCGATCTTACACAGAACGACAAGGTCTTTGATCTCACCAACACACAGTACTCCCCACCGAACATCGTCACGTTTACGGTATCGGGACTCGTCAATTCACCGAACGATCGCTTACTTGTCGGACCGAAAGGATTTCGCTTTGCGTATGACAACGAGGCAAACGGTCCTTTCACCGTTGGAGACACTCTTACATTTGGAGGAGGAGGTACTGCAGTCCTTGCAGAGTTATATGACAATGGCACCACTGGGTTTATGTATATCGGCGAGATGGTGACTGGCGACCCGCCGGTCGATAATGAAAGCATTACGGGAGTAACGGGAGATCCTGACCCAACAGCCGACGTCAACGGCTCCGTGTCAAATGATATTAACCTTAGACAGCTGACTTTGAGCACCGCTTTAACAACCGGTACGGAAACAGCGGTTGTGGTGAACGAGGCGATCCCGGTAGATACGCCAAATACGTCAAATCAAGGGACTAAAACTATCAGAATTGAACTCGATGACGGCCGATATATACGTCAAGCATACAATTCATGGAGCGGCTCTACGTTTTCAATAACTTCCTCCGACTTCTCGGGCGCGAACGCTGCGTCGAGCGGCAATAACGTATTTATCTCTTACATTGATGCCGCTATTACCAGTGGAAGCTCGTCAGCGTTCTCCGGCGTTTATTCGGCGGACAGAAACTTATTCATCAGAGTTCGGTCCGGCAGTGGAGCGACATCAACGCTCATCAAAACATTCGAGACCACGGGCACTCTCGGCTCCTCTGGAGGTTCAACAACTGCCATCAGAACACCAGACGCATAAAAACTCAAAACTCAAAACTCAAAACTCAAAACTCAAAATTACCATTCAAAAGTGATAAAAAATTATGAACGCTACATCACAGGAAAAAGTAGTAAAATGTAAAAATTGCGATCTATATTTTGGGTACTCGGAAAAACAAACAAAATGTCCGTTTTGCCATGCTAATTACGGTAAAGTTGAAGAAGGGACTAAGATAAAAAGTCAAGTGAAAACTGAAATGAGAAAAGCGACCAAAAAGCCCAAAAAAGAATCTTTCAAAATGTGGAGGAGTGAATAGAACAAACTCCAATGAAACTGCAAGAACTCGTGAATAAACTTTCAAACCTGCTCGCGAGCGGGGTTGGTGACGCGAATGTAAAGATTGATGATAAAGACATTGAAACTGTCACTTTTGTTGAAATTGATGGCATAAAGACAATAAACGTCTCTTCTTCTACTGCACCGGTGTAAACGAAATGTGGGGCTACCTCCTGCTGATATCGCGCATTCCACAAGCCGATTATGAACACGACAGGGCTGAGTCGTGCCTTTAACGATGAGAGAAAGAAGATAAAATAAATTCATGACAGTATCTCGTCGAGCAAAATCTTCAGTAGCTAAAGTGGCGGGTGTCTGGGATATATGGGAGAACGCTGAGAGGGAATATCTTGTCCACTGGCGATTTATGGTCAAGCATTTCGGCGTAGACGCCTTGTACATGACGCCTGTGACAGGGGTCGCGGATAAGCTTAGAGAGAGCCTTGATTACACCGAAAGCACATTTATTGAGCTGCCAACACTTGAAGATGTACTGAAGGCCAGTCCAGAATGTACCCCGGTCTTAGTGGACGAAAACGGGGTCACGCAATTGAGCGAATTTAACCACCCTGATAATGCTCTGTATCTTTTCGGTAAGGTCGGGTACAGCGCCCTTGAAGGCCTCAAGGGGCAAGGGGTGTCTGTGAGGATCCCTTCCCGGGCTTCGCACCCCAATGCATCTCTGGGGCTCCTCCATCCGCATCAGGCGGCAGCTATCGTTTTGTACGATAGAATGACAAGGTATGGAAGTAGCGCGTAGCGATCATCGGACAGTGGTAGTTGCAATGCTAAGTCGCGACACTGCCAAAAACGAAACAGTAGTCAGTCTGATGGCACTGGCAATTGCCCTTACTCGGAAGGGCTTTGACCTCATACCGTTCGTAATGGATACCTGCTTTGTCGACCAGGGGAGAAATGTGTGCTTTACGTTTGCAAAAGAAAAAAAGGCAGATTACCTTTTGTTTATTGACTCTGATATTAATCTTAAAACCAAAGCCGAAGCGGTTATAGACAACATGATAGGCCTTGATAAAGATGTCGTTGTCGGGATCTACTACACGAGGCTTTGGCCGCACATGCCGACTGTGTATTCACTGAAAGAGAACAACAAACTCCAGCCAATCACCAACATACCTGGGAAGCCTTTCCCGGTCGAAATAAGCGGCTGCGGCTTTATGCTGATTGGCAAAAACGTGCTTCATGCCTTTACCGATGACGTGGTAGCCAAAGGTGGGCAGCCGTTCGATTTCATCCCCAAACCCGGAGAACCGTTCCGCGAAGATGTCTCTTTCTGCATCAGGCTCAAAAAACTTGGATTCGAAATATGGGCCGACCCAACGATAGAGCTCGAACACTTGACCAAAACCCCGATTACGGCAAAAGACCGGGTACAATCTGAAGTAAAAAAGGACTAACGTATGACGGTAACACTCACTGATCACAGGCTAAGCCCCAATGAAGCCGACTCCACAACCAACTGGACGGGGTTGACGACCGCCGGGACCTCCGACCCGACCCCCGTCGAGTCCACAGGGTGGGTTGGAGCCACCGTGGGCGCCGTTATTTTCGACGGATACGTCACCATCACCTCCGACGACTACAGCGATGCGGTCGTCTATTGCTGGTGCTTCTCCCGTTTGGCTCTCGGTAACACCACGGATGCCAATGGCGGGCTGATGATCCTACTCGGAGATGGTACCAACAGAGGTGCATGGAAGGTCGCAGGGGCCGACAAGTCACCCTTCCGGCACGACGACGGTCCGGTGGGCTGGATTTGCGCCGCTCTGGACACAACAGTCCTCCCCGCGTCACCTCTTTCTCGAGCGGGTAGCGCTGCCTCGGTCGATTTCGGTGCCATCACCAACGTCGGCACCACCGTGAACAGCCTTGTGGCCGCGCCGGGCATGAATCCGACCTACCACATGGACATCATCCGCGTCCTCGACATCCTCGACACAAGTTTCAACAACTGCGCCATATCGATCACGGGAGGGACCTCGGGAGATCCCGGCACATTCGCAGAGATCGCCGCCGCTGACCGGTTAGGCGGCGACCTACAAGCGCACGGGTTGATGAGGCAACTTGCGACGGGTGCGTTCGGGTGTCAGGGGCCGCTTCGCTTCGGCAATGCCTCAGGGTCAAGCTCCTCGTGGTTTGAGGACGAGAATGCGACATTAGTGTTCGAGTCCCGCGGCTTTCGCACCACCCTCTATAAGATCTTCATAACGGACAACGGAACGGGAACGACGACCTTCATTCTCACGAACTGCTCGTTGATCGCCCCCTCGGGCGTGGGTGCTTCGTGGGACTCCTTGACGGACACGGATGCGACCGACGTGACCCTGACCGGGACGCGCATCGAGGGCTTCACAGGAGGCGTCGGCGTAGGCGGCGGCGCGGGCCAGGTGTTCACCAACTGTATCTTTTCAAATGGAGGAGCTGTTTCGGTGACCAGCCAGCCGGTAGATCTTACGGATTCTTCCGTACTCACCCCTACGGTAGCGGCTGACGCTTCAGCGCTCGTGTGGAACGTGAACACCAATCCAGACGGATATCTGGATACCATGAACTTCTCTAAAGGAACGAACGCGCACCACGCTATTGAGTTCGGGACGACGAGTCCGCTCACGATGACAATTCGTAACATTGATTTTTCCGGATTCACGAACACTATCGGAGATAATGCCGCACCTCTTCATATCAAGCGCACGAGCGGGGAGGTAACGATTACGGCAACGGGATGCACCGGCATTACTTCGGACGGATACAAGTCCGATGGGGCAGATGTGGTTATTTCCACGGCCTCACGCACCGTCAAGGTGACGGTGCTTGATACGGACGGTGCGGCGGTTACGGGGAGCAATGTTTTTCTGGCAGCGGCATCAGGAGGCCCATTTCCGTTTCAGGCTTCTGTGACGTCAATCACGCGTTCTGTCACAACAGCGACCGTGACTCATGCTTCAGCGCACGGCCTCGCAACCAACGACAAGGTACTGCTGGCCGGCATAACAGATAAGGAGACAGATAACGCCGTTCATACGATCACAGTAACAAGCACGACTGTTTATACGTACGAAACGACTGATTCTGGTTCAACAGATTATTCGGGAACCATCACCAGCACCTTTGTCTTTCTTAAAGGATTGGCGAACAGTGGAACCGGCAGTAATGAGATCAGCATGTCAAGAGAGATACCATCAACACAACCTATTTCTGGATGGGCGCGCAAATCTAGCGCCGAACCTTTTTATAAGCCCGGTTCTATCGCTGGGAGTGTTTCGTCCTCCCAGGATACGACTTTCACTGCGATCATGATTTCTGACGAATAAAGTCCATTATGCTCACTAGACAAATACCATCGAAGACGATGTTGGAAGGAGTGCCGCTCTCGAGCAGCCTGTCCACAGTACCGAAGTAACACTTGGGCCCTTTGTTGCTTCATGGTCGGTTGAGATTAGAGTTTCGCTTGTGTACAATCAGAGGTGAATGGTATGGCGATTTCAGTAAATTGGCCGACAAAAGTTATCAATGTGCCAAAAGCGGATACGACGCTTATTTCGACATCGCCCTATGAGATACGCGAATTAGATATCAATACGTTACGGCTTACGCTGAAGGATCTGGAGGACGATGAAGAGGGGCAGCCATGGCCTACGACGCACAACCACAACACCTCGGTTACGGTCGGTGGAGTGACTCTTGCGCGAGTGGTTGAGATCATAAACGGCTATACGGTTACGTTTGAGGATGGTTCGTATGCCGTAAACCTTACTGGCGCTAACTCCAATATTGGAGACGTACTTAACCTAAACAGCGTGTCAGTTCGCGCGGCCAATAGCGCCGGTCTTACCGACCTTAACCTGGAAAATGTGGTCTGGAACGCGCTCACCGCCAACCACTCGACCGCTGGCACCACGGGGAAGGCCCTGTCTGACGCGGGGGCGGCGGGCAATCCGTGGAGCGCTACGGTGAGCGGCAATACCGATCCCGGGACATTCGGCGAATTGGTCGGAAAGAAAGTCCTGACAGTAGCAAAGTTCTTGGGCCTGAAGTAGCCAGCTGGGGCCGTTGCACAAGCACCCACAGGGGGTGTTCTTGACAAAAAATCGGTATATAACCGTGATAAAATTGTTGTGTGAAAATAGAGGATCTTATCCAACTTCTCAATAATAGATTGAGGGAGTTTAAGCTTTCCAGAGATTACGCCAGGATGAGCGGTGATTTGGGGAGAATGAATGTCGCCGATAAAGAGATCCTCGCCCTTGAAGATACCCTTTATCAACTAGGTTTATTGGTGGACACCTCCAAATCTGCCGCGGTGAGAGAGACCACGCTGGCGGAAATTATGACCGACGGTTCGGTCGCCGTTTTGGGTGAATATGATATCACTTCGTATGCTACCGACCCCCTGCACGAAGAAAAAGTAATGGACATCTTGAGCAAAATGGGGGTTATGGATACTGTGGAAAAGATCGATACCTATATCCACGGCAAATATGTAAGCAGTCCGGTGACCGGCGAGATGGTTATGTCTGCCTCAGAAGCCTACGATGTAGACGTCCGGCTCATGATGGCCATCATGGAACAGGACTCGCGCTTTGGAACGGTTGGCGTAGCCGTGAGAACTCTCAACCCCGGCAATGTCGGCAATGATGACGGCGGTAATACCCGCACGTATGATTCTTGGCAGGAGGGTGTCACGGCGGTCGCGGAGTGGCTCAACAGGCACCGCGGTTCGACGATCATTCCCGAAATTTCTGAAGAAGCTGTTTTTGAACCCGCAGTCACTTCGACAAGCTCAGGACAAGCTACTTCGACATCTCCAGCCATAACACCGACCACCACAACAACGACATCGACCACCACTTCGACAACAGTCACGTCCACAACTACACCAGTGACCACCACTTCTACTCCGGGTTTTGCAACCACCACACCAGCAACAGCAACTCCAACACCATCCACTGCTACCTCCACACCAACGACTGCGGGTTCGACGGGCTCATCGCAAGCAACATCGACACCAACAACGACGACCTCCACTTCTACACCAACTACCGCCACCGAAACCTCGACACCAACAACCACGACCTCTACTACCACGCCAACAACAGCAACTCCTACACCAAGTACCAATACCTCAACCTCAACGCCACCTACCGCAACACCAACCACTGACACCGAAGCGCCAGTTATTACTATTTTTGGTAACAATCCAGCATACATTAATGTAGGGAACACTTACGCCGACCTTGGCGCATCGGTTGAAGACAATGTTGACAACAACCTCGGTATCCACACATTTGTCGATGGAGTAGAAGTAACGACCGTGAACCTTGATACTTCAACTCAGGCCGCGTACACCATTACGTATAAAGCAACTGACCAGGCAGGCAACACGGGAGAAGCAACGCGAGAAGTAATCGTGGTTGAACAAACCACCGATACCGCTACCTCAACACCGTCTACTTCAACACCAACCGCTGATACTGCCATTTCGACCAGTTCGCCGCAAACAAGTCCGCCGCAAGCAACGACAACTCAAGAAACGGCTTCAACAAGCTCACCGCAGGCAGCCGCAACAACAGCTAACTGACTTCCGTGGAAGAGTTTAAGAAAAACATAGGAAAGTTCCTGCCATTTTTGGAAGATCTGCGTCGTCGTTTATTTATTGGAGTGATTTTGTTCGCTGTATTTTTTGTCGTTGGCCTCTTGTCGGCAAACGTTATTTTGAAAAAAATAGTAGGTCTCTTTGATATTAACGAGGTAATTCTTGTCGCTTCTTCACCGTTTCAATTCATTCAGATCGCCATGGATCTTGGATTTTTTCTTGCCATCTTAGTCACCGCTCCTTACGTCGTCTACAGCTTCTATATCTTTATATTGCCGGCTCTGACAAGAGGCGAAAAAATACAATTGTTAAAATCAGTACCAATGAGTGTGTTCTTGTTCATTTTTGGATTTTTTTACGGGTTTTTTGTTCTTTACTATGCTTTAGGGATATTAGCTTCCATCAACACCGGTTTAGGGATAGCGAACTTCTGGAATATCAGTCAATTTTTATCACAAATACTTATCACCTCCGTTTTGTTGGGACTGGTCTTTGAATTCCCTCTTTTATTGACTTTGCTTATAAAACTCGGCGTAATAACATCCACGACCCTCAAAGATCATAGGCGTATAGCCTACTGTTTATTGCTTTTGTTGACTATTTTGTTACCCCCAACCGATATCGTATCATTACTAGGAATGGTATTGCCACTACTGTTATTATACGAAGCGACGATAGTATTAAATACTAGGAAATACGGTATTCGGATTAGGCATTAGTGCACCATGTCCTGTTGATATCTTTGTTGACTTTTACTAACCGATAAAATACCATTCACTGGTCGATATTAATGTAGTAAGAAATAACAAAATTATGTTTGGCTTGGGAACTACAGAAATCATTATTATAGCTGGTATCCTCGTTTTGCTTTTTGGCTCAAAGAAGATTGCGGACCTTGCTCGCAGTGTCGCGGAGGCTGTTAAGATCCTCAGGGGTAGTTTTTCGGACGACAAAGAAAACAAGACGGATAGAAAATAATTAGACAGCGGCTATGTTTGGATTGGGCGCTGGAGAACTAGTTATTTTGGCCGTTGTCCTCGTTTTACTTTTTGGCTCAAAGAAGGTCCCAGAGCTTGCGCGAGGAATCGGTGAAGCCATACGGTATATTCGTAGAGGCTTTTCTGACGACAAAACAGAGGATCAGGGAAAGTAAGCATCGTTCAGTCAGCATGCTTTCCAGCTCTTCGGTTCGGCAATATGAAAGCGTCGCTTTCCCACTTGCGCTCGTTCAACGTTGCCGGTAAAAAGTTTTGAAAATACCTCATGTCAGGCTGGAAATATATAAGCATTGTTGTATTGATATTGCTTGGCGGGACGATATATTTTGGATATTGGGCTCTTAGTCAGTACAATCTGGCATTGGATGCATATGACGCTTCTTACAGCCAACTTAGTGCAAGTTTTGCCGCGTATACCGAGGCAGCTTCAGAACAATCAACAGCTACGACCACAGGTATCTCGGAAATTTCTACCACCACCATACCTGTAGAAGTCTCGGAAGCTGCTACCACGACACCTAATATTTCTCTGACTTTTCCCACCACGGGGGACGACGTGTATATCGGGTGTAGTTACAAGATTGCTTGGCAGCCATCCGCTACCATACAATCTTTAAACATGGCATTGATTGATGCCGGAACCCTCAAGGCTGCGGGGCCGATTGCAAGCGGCTTATCGGCGACCAGCTCAACGACCGGGTTTGAATCTCTTGTATGGAAAGTTGGGAACGTGTGGCCGGGTGAATACTTCATTGGGATATCAAAAATAAATGATGTTGAGTCAGAAACTAAAAGCAAGTATTTCATGATACACAAGATGCCAGAAGACATAGGCGCCAGCAAACGTGAGGATTTGTGTGAGGAATCTGGCGGTTTACTTTAGTTTTGTGAAACTTTCCCTCGCCGGAAACATAGGTTCGAGTGGAATGCAATAGAGGCTCAAGGTGGTGATATACTCTAGACACTCCTTCGGGGTTGGGTGAAAGTCCCAATCGGCGGTAAGGCTGAAAGGCGAGTCCGCGAGTTCTGGAAACGGAACACGACTGCGGTTACCCGTCCTTCGTTAAAACTACGGAGGGCAGGAATTCCGCGACCGACCGTATAGTCGGGATGTCCTGCTTCGCTAAAGCTATGCAGGACCCTTCGAAGTTCGCCAAAGGCGAACGTAGTAGGGAAAGAAGGAAACACGCCGCACGTTTTGCGGTGTCCTTTCCCCGAATAACGGGGATTTTTATTTGTCTAAATTAATAACTTCTATGCAAACTATGTTCTCCGGTCCGGTCCTTATTTTTATCGCAGCGCTTCTGTGGGGCCTCGACGGCATTCTGCGACGCTCACTCTACGACCTCCCCCCTATCACCATCGTATTTTTTGAACATCTTATCGGACTCGTCCTTCTGGCACCGTTTCTTATTCGTGCGTGGAAGGCTGAAAAACTCAGCAATGCTGAATGGGGCACGATCGGTCTTGTCGCTCTTCTTTCCGGTGTGCTCGGAACGCTCTTTTTCACAACAGCACTCCTTAAGGTCGGCTTCATTGCGTTTTCAGTCGTCTTTCTTGTGCAGAAACTCCAGCCGATATTTGCGACCCTTACCGCATGGCTGCTCCTGAAGGAAAAGATAACCAAATACTATCTTTTGTGGGCGGCACTCGCGCTTATCGCAGGGTATTTCGTCACATTCCCCAACGGCGTCGTAAACTTTGGCGAAGGTGGTGCGTACGTGACCGCCGCTCTCTTCGCGTTCCTTGCAGCGGTCGCGTGGGGTTCTTCGACAGCACTTTCACGCTACGTGCTGCTCGGCCATTCGCACACGCTCATTACCGGCTTACGGTTCCTCCTCACGGTCCCTATCGCACTTCTTTTCGTGTTCGCTCTCGGGGCAGCACCAAGTCTGAGCGCGATAACGCCGATGCAGGTCGGTACGCTTACGCTGATAGCACTTTCAACAGGAATGGTCGCGCTGTGGGTCTACTACCGCGGTCTGAAGGATACGCGTGCAAGTATCTCGACCATCGTCGAGCTGACCTTTCCGCTGACAGCGGTGTTCATCGACTACTTTCTCTACGGGACGGTCCTCGCAGCGAGCCAGTACTTTGCAGCACTTCTTCTCATGTTCGCCATGTATCGGGTCGCGCTCCTCAATCGAGAGTGAGTCTTGCGCTATACTGCCTCCATGCAAAAGGAGGCGATACAGGCACGTATCACAGAAATAGAAGCAGCAATGGGCGCGCCGGATTTTTGGGCTGACAAAGAAAGAGCACAGTCGACCCTGAAAGAGTACCAAGACCTGAAGGCCCGTCTTTCCGGCGCGGGAAGTTACGACAAAGAGGATGCGATCCTTACCGTGGTCTCCGGCGCAGGCGGTGACGATGCCGAAGACTTTTCCAGGATATTGTTCGAGATGTATTCGAAGTACGCAGATGCAAGGGGATGGCGCACCATGCTCCTTTCGTCGAATCAAAATTCAATGGGTGGGTATCGAAGTGTCTCGTTCGAGGTCGTGGGGAAGGGTGCATACGGTGCGCTCAAGCACGAAGCAGGCGTGCATCGTCTAGTGCGCATGTCTCCTTTTAATGCGGCGGGGAAACGACAGACCAGTTTTTCGCTTCTCGAAGTATTGCCAAAACTTCCTGATGCGGGGGAGTTACACATTCCCGAAGGAGAGATCGAAATCTCCATCGCACGGTCCGGCGGGCCCGGTGGACAGAACGTTAACAAGCGCGACACCGCGGTACGCATGATCCACAAGCCCACCGGGCTCTCAGTGCACGTCACTTCTGAGCGTGGGCAGGCGCAAAATCGTGAGAAAGCCCTCGAAATGCTTCGGGGAAAACTGTTCAAGATACGCGAAGAGACGCGCGAACAAGAAGAGCGAGGACGTTCGGCAGGTGCCTCTACAAAGATCGAGTGGGGAAGTCAGATCCGCTCCTACGTGCTCCACCCATACCAGCTGGTAAAGGATCATCGTACCGACCATGAGCGCCGAGATGTGGAAAACGTCCTGGATGGCGACATACAGTCGTTCATTGACGCAGAACAAGGCTTGGACAGCGGTGCAGAGCAAGTATAATAGTCTGGTGTGTCTGATAAGAAGCGCTTACAGCCGAGAGCTGAAAGCCATTTTATGATCTATTACGACAAAGTCTCAAAGGTGTATACCGGGTCTTCGCCGGCAGTCGAAAGTATCACGCTCGGCATCGAACCGGGGGAGTTCGTTTCTATCGTCGGGCACTCCGGCGCAGGAAAATCAACGCTCCTCAAAATGCTATTCGCTGAAGTACAGCCCTCGGATGGGGCAGTGTACTTCGGTTCACGTGACATACGTACAATGAGCGGTAAAGAGTTGCGTGAACTGAGAAGGAATATCGGTACTATCTTCCAGGATTTCCGGCTCTTGCCGACCAAAACGGTCTACGAGAACATCGCCTTCGCACTTGAGGTCGCGGGGAAGTCGGAAGATGACATCGCGGCCGACGTGCCGCACGTGCTTGACCTTGTCGGACTTCCCGAAAAGATGTGGAGCTTTCCCTCACAGCTTTCCGGTGGCGAGCAGCAGCGTGTTGCGATCGCACGAGCCATCGTCAATCAGCCTGATGTGCTCATTGCCGATGAGCCGACCGGCAATCTCGACCCTATCAACACGCACGATGTCGTCGAGATATTGAAGAAGATAAACGACCTTGGCACGACGGTGCTTCTCGCAACACATAACAAAACAGTGGTCGACTCGGTCGGTCGTCGCGTCGTCGTGATGGATCAGGGGCGTGTCGTACGCGACGACCGTGCAGGAAAATACGTGCTGTAGAATATTGCTATGTCTCTGTGGGTCAATGTACGACGAGTGGCGCGATACGGATTGATAGGGTTCGTGCGCAACGGCTTCGTTTCGCTCGCCGCGGTCCTCATCATGACGATCACGCTCTTTGTTGTCGCTGGGCTCGTCATCCTCGGTGCCGCACTTAGCTCGACATTGCAGCAGCTGAGCGAAAAAGTCGACGTGTCCGTGTACTTCACTGTTGACGCGAGCGAAGAGCAGGTGTTGGGTGTGCAACGTTCACTCGAGGCGCTTCCCGAGGTGGCGGTCATTGCGTACGTAAGTCGCGAACAAGCACTCACAGATTTTCGTGAGAGACATAAGAACGACCAGCTTACGCTCCAGGCCCTCGATGAGCTTGGGGAGAACCCGCTTGGTGCGTCGCTTGAGATCCGCGCAAAAGAAACGAACCAGTACGAAACGATCGCGAAATCGCTTATCGCACTGCAAGAGGGAGGAGAGTTCTCAGCAGCCATCGATAAGGTGAACTTTTATCAGAATAAGGCAGCGATCGATCGTCTTACGAGCATTATTGATACGTCCCGTAGCTTTGGGATCGCCGTCGCGCTCGTTCTTGCCTTTTCGACCATTCTCATTGCATTTAACACAGTACGACTTGCTATCTACACGTCGCGTGATGAGATAGGCGTCATGAACATCGTCGGGGCGAATCACTGGTATGTACGAGGACCTTTTATGGTGAGCGGTATTCTCTACGGCCTTGTGAGCGGTCTTATCGTGCTTCTCCTTTTGTACCCGCTCACACTGTGGATAGGTCCAGGGAGCGAGCGGTTTTTCGGCTCTTTCAACATTTTCTCCTACTTTATCGACGCTTTTCCACTCATTTTTCTCGTCGTCATGGGTTCTGGCATCGGTCTTGGAGCACTTTCGAGCTATCTTGCCGTCCGTCGGTATCTCCATACCTAGTTGGGCACGTACCGATTTTCCTGTGCTATAGTAAAGCCCGTGAAGCGTCGTGCGCACAGCGAGCACAAGTATATTTTCGTTGTCGGCGGAGTAATGTCCGGGGTCGGCAAGGGGATTGCAACGGCCTCGATCGGAAAACTATTAACCGCACGCGGAATCTCAGTGAATCTCGTAAAGATCGACCCGTATCTCAACGTGGATGCGGGTACCATGAACCCTATCGAACACGGGGAAGTGTTCGTGCTGGACTCCGGTCTTGAGACAGACCAGGACATGGGCAATTACGAACGTTTCCTCGGACGTGATTTGGATGGCGAAGACTATATGACGAGCGGTATGGTCTATGCCTCGGTCATTGCGCGGGAGCGCAACCTCGGATACGGCGGCAAATGTGTCGAAACGATCCCTCACGTGCGTGACGAGGTGATCGAACGACTACAGCGCGCGGCGAAAGTCTCTGGCTCTGATGTGTCGGTCGTGGAGATCGGCGGCACAGTCGGGGATTTTCAAAACGCACTATACGTTGATGCGGCGCGTGTGATGCATCTCATGAACCCCGACAGCGTGCTCTTTGTGATGGTCTCATACTTACCGGTTCCGGGCACTTTGGGAGAGATGAAAACCAAACCGACACAGACCGCGGTGCGGATGCTCAACTCTTACGGTGTTCAACCTGACATCGTCATCGCACGCTCAAAGCGTCCCTTGGACCGTAAGCGGAAGGAAAAGCTCGCCATCTCCTGCAACGTGCAGCCGGATATGATCGTTTCTGCACCGGACGTTGAAAGTATTTATGATGTCCCACTGAACTTCGAGCGTGACAAACTCTCCGACACGATCTTACATGCTCTCGGTGTCGGTGCAAAGAAGTCGGTCGATCTTTCGGAGTGGAAAGAATTTGCGGAACATGCGCACAACGGGAACGGTACGGTAAAGATCGGTATCGTCGGAAAATATTTTGATACCGGCGACTTCGTGCTTTCCGATGCGTATCTTTCGGTCATCGAGGCGATCAAGTTCTCCGCCTACGCGCAAGGCGTAAAACCGGAAATATCCTGGATAAACGCGAAAGAGTATGAGAAAGATGCAAAGGCCGTCTCAGGACTGAAGAAATACGATGGGGTCTTGGTGCCGGGAGGCTTTGGTGAGACGGGGATAGAGGGCAAGATAGCGGCGATCCGCTATGCGCGGGAGAAGAAGATCCCGTATTTTGGTCTCTGTTATGGTATGCAACTGATGGTCGTCGAGTATGCAAGAAATGTTGCAGGGCTCAAGGGAGCGCACACGACGGAGATCGATCCTGATACAGAAAAGCCGGTCATTATGATACTGCCAGAACAGGTGGAAAAGCTGGCAAAACACGATTACGGTGGTTCCATGCGGCTTGGCGCGTACCCATGTGATCTTGTAGACGGTACGATAGCGCGCTCGTCCTATGGAAAAGCTTCGATCTCAGAGCGCCACCGTCATCGCTACGAGGTGAACCCCGATTACATCAAAGAGCTCACAAAGGCCGGGCTCATCTTCTCCGGCATGTCGCCCGACAGGCGGCTCATGGAAATAGCGGAGCTTCCCAAAAAAGAACACCCCTTCATGCTCGGCACACAGTTCCATCCCGAGTTCCGTGCTCGTCCGCTTTCGCCGCATCCGTTGTTCAATGCTTTCATCAAGGCGGCGATCACTCGCAAGAAGTGACGTACAGAGGGCATGTAGTACCACACGAACTTGACTTTTTGGCTAGTGAAGGTAGCATTAATTATGGTTGCTAAAATCTTAGAACGAGGTTTTACCTTCGACGATGTACTCATCGTCCCTTCTGCGAGTGCTATGGAGCCTGCGGAAGCATCTCTTAAAACGAACTTGTGCGGGATACAACTTTCGGTCCCGTTCCTTTCTGCTGCAATGGACCGGGTGACCGAAGAGGACATGGCCATCGCGCTCGGGAAGCTCGGTGGCTTAGGCGTTGTGCATCGCAATTGTTCTATAGAAGTGCAGGTTAAGATCATCACCAAGATAAAGCAGGCAGGCGTCCCCGTTGCCGCTGCGTGTGGACCGTTTGCCGCCGATCGGGCGGAAGCGCTCGACAGGGCGGGGTGTGATGTGGTCGTTATCGACTGTGCACACGGACACAATATGAACGTCATCGAGAGCGCGAAAAAAATAAAGAAGTCGCTCAAACACGCAAAGATGATATTCGGCAACATCGCCACCGCAGAAGCGGCAAAGGCCGTTTGTTCGTTCGCGGACGCGATAAAAGTAGGGGTCGGTCCCGGAAGTATCTGTACCACCCGGCTCATCTCCGGCGTTGGTGTGCCGCAGCTTTCTGCCATTCTTGATGTCGTATCCGTAGCTGAGAAGAAAAAAGTACCGGTAATTGCGGACGGCGGCATGCGTGCCTCGGGTGACATTGCAAAGGCACTCGCAGCGGGTGCTTCGGCTGTCATGCTCGGTAATCTTTTTGCAGGCACCGAAGAATCGCCCGGTTCGATCGTCGAAAAAAATGGAGAAAAGTATAAAGAGTATCGTGGTATGGGTTCGAAGTCGGTCATCGAGAGCGCTGCAGGGAAGGAGAGGTACTTCACGCACGGACGCAAGGCTGTTCCCGAAGGTGTTGAAGCACTCGTGCCGTATAAGGGACCGGTTGGAGAAATAGTCGCTGCACTCATCTCCGGCATTCAGGTCGGGATGGGCTACGTCGGCGCCCGCACACTTAAGGAATTTCACAAACGTGCAAAATTCATTCGCATCACAAATGCTTCTATAACAGAGGGAAAACCGCACACCCTTTCGGGCATTACGGGGTGATGCCTACTCGCTGAGGGTTGGAAAATGTCGTAGAGTGCTCGGCATGGACAAGGCTGCTTTTGGCGCTCTTACCGTCGTCATGGCGGTGCTGTGGCTGCTCCTTTCCTTTACTGATACGAGCAATCCAGTGCGATCGTACGTCGGCTTTCCGCCAGCACTTGTACAGCAAAAAGCGACGTTTCTTTTTGGTGGAGATATGATGTTCGACCGCTCTATTCGTCTCGCGATGGAGCGTGAGAATGACGACCACGTTTTTTCCTGCATCAAAGACCTTCTTGGTCGCGTTGACCTTGTCGTCGCCAACCTCGAAGGCCCGATAACCTCGCATCCCTCGAAGAGTGTCGGCTCGGAGATCGGGGGAGAGTGGAACTACACATTTACTTTCCCTACATCCACGGCCGCTATGCTTGCGCGGCACAACATTCGCCTCGTGAACCTCGGCAACAACCACATTATGAACTTCAGTCTGGAAGGTCTCCTTGAGACGAAGCGGTGGCTCGACGATGCGGACGTGAAGTATTTCGGCGATCCGGATCTCGGTGAAGAAGAGCGGGTCGAGCGAATGAGTATTCGTGGTATTCCGTTCTCATTCGCGAATTGGAGCGATTGGACGAGCGACAAGACCGATCACACCGTGGCGCAGGTCCGCAAGGAAGTTGAAGCGGGACGCATAACCATCGTCTACACGCACTGGGGTGAAGAATACGAGCCGCCGCCCGCACGAGTACGACAACTTGCACATTCGTTCGTCGACGTGGGAGCGTCACTTGTCGTCGGTTCGCATCCGCATATCGTGCAAGAGCACGAACTCTACAAAGGAAAGTATATTTACTACTCACTCGGCAATTTCGTATTCGACCAGTATTGGGACGAATCGGTGCGCCGCGGTCTCTTGCTCAACGTGACCATCACTCCCACAGGTAGCGTTTCAGTGGAAGAAATTCCCATCGATAATCAGAGGGATCGTCGGACATGTGTGGCACAAGGCGGTCACCAAAGTGCTTCATAAATTCTTCTCGGCGATCCTCGCGCCCTATGTCCATGAGATGTGCGAATGGATAGCACTCAGGAGTGTACTCATAGTGGCCGCGCACTTCGCCATCTCCGAATACACGAACATGGTACTGATAGAAAAAATCAGTCACGTACCGCAAACTCACGACCTCGCCTTCGTCTTCCCATGCGACACGGTGATAGGCGTATCCCCGTTCGATAAGATATGAGACGAACTGCTCGACCGTGTATTCCGGTTGTATTTTTCCGAGTAAGAATGGCTGCCGGCCGTGGTTCTTAACGATGTTGAGCGCGATGACACTGTCGCGCACTGTAGGATGATAGGGTGAGTAGACGCGCCAAATATAATATTTCACACGGTGTAAGAGCGTATTTGGGTACACCATCTCAGAAGCAGGCAGCTTCTCGATGAGCGCACGACGTGAATCAGGCGCCATACGTTTATTGTTTCATAATTATAGCAAATAAGGCGGCAGGGACAACTAGCTGCGGGACTTGGACTCGAACCAAGATACTCTGCTCCAGAGGCAGATGTCCTACCATTAGACGATCCCGCAAACGAGAGGCATTGTAGCAAATCTCGAGTGTTTTTCAGCCTTCTTAAGTAGACAGACGTTTTCAACACCAACAGACCCACAAGAGGAAAAGGAGTGTATGATTGATAGGATTTAAACGGTTTATTAATTTACGCAGTTTTTCTTATGGAAGTAACTCTTCTTATAGCAAAAGTGATAGGTGTCTACTTTCTTATCAGCGGTGTGTTTGTCATCACGCACCAAAAGACGCTCGGCCTTCTCCTCAATGACCTCTTCAAGAACCGGGCGATGACCTACGTCGTCGGGGCGATCCTCACGCTCGGTGGTGCGCTCATCATCTTCAGCGAAACAACGAGCGACTGGCTCGGTATCTTCGTGCAGATCATGGGGTGGGCCATCCTCGTGAAAGGCGGGCTCTATATTCTCGCACCGGAAAGACTGCACAAGATGGTGAAGCCATGGACGCGCTCGACACTTCTTTTGATGGGTGTCACGGTAACAGCAGCCGGTGCGTATCTCGTCTTTTTCCTTGGCTGAACGTAGATCGGGTATTCGAAAGTCAAGAAAAAGCAGCCGCGCCCCGACTGGGGTAGATGGAGCTGGAGATACTTCCCCGGCCCTCGTTAGAAGCGAGTGAAGATGAATTCCGCGCTTGGCTCTGGATTGAGAAAGGTGAGTGGAAGAAAGTTGAAGACACGAAATACGGTTACTGGTGAGCGCGTTTCGTAAATGCCTGCGTCCACATTTATAAGAAGGATACGTAAAGTAGAGGTTGCAAGGGTTGACGTACTCATATCTCCCACGAGGCTGAATTCCTTACTCGAGTTGCTGAGCGTGTCTACGTCTGAGAAGTTCATCACTAAATGTGGAGTAAGCACAGGGGCGCGGGCAATAACAGAGTCTCCTTGAAAGAGCCGGACGTTCCGTATGATGCCGACGGGAAGTGTCGAGGATGCCTCGATATCAAAAACGGTGCTTGTCGCAAATATATCAGTTTCCAACCTGTTGATTATTCTGAAACCGAAGAGTGCGACATCAGTTGTGGTCGCGTAGACTTCTTGTCCGTCGAGGAGATTGTCGCTGCGCTCGACAAGCACTCGCGGTTCTTCGGGGACCGGACAATCACCGCGTGGTGCGCCCCATCCTTGCCACCAGAACACTACGCCGACGACAATGACGATCGCCTGAAGCCAAATGACGACTGTTTTCGTATCCATACGATCAGTATATCCAAAGGTTGATGTATTGCTTTCCTGATGGTGGATATCAAGTCTGATAGGATAGAGACATGAAGCTAAAACACGAACAGGTTCAGTACGTTGAGTTCCTTTCGAAAGACCTCGCGGCGGCGAAGGAGTTCTACACGAAAGCGTTCGGCTGGAAATTTACCGACTACGGGCCGGAGTATACGGCGTTCGAGGGCGACTACGTTGATGGTGGCTTTACGCTAGGCGAACCGGTGAAAGGGAGCGTTCTCGTCATACTGTATTCGGAGCGTCTTGAAGAAACGCTCGAAAAGGTGAAAAAGGCGGGTGGAAAGATGGCAAAAGAAATTTTCAGTTTTCCCGGTGGAAGGCGTTTCCATTTCACCGACCCCGACGGCAACGAGCTTGCCGTCTGGTCGGGCAAGTGATCCTTCTTCTATGGACATAGTACGAACGTTCGGGGAGCAGGTGTTTGCTTCGCTTTCGGTCAGAAATTATCGGCTGTATTTTGCCGGTATCGGCATTTCACAGGTAGGTACGTGGATGCAGATCGTTGCCTTGGGATGGCTTGTGCTCGAGCTCACTGGCTCAGGTACACAGCTCGGTGCAATTCTTGCGCTTCGTTTCATCCCGCTTCTTCTGGGTAGTTTGCATGCGGGCGCGCTTGTCGATCGGATAGATAAGCGAACACTCCTCTATGTCACTCAATCTATTTCCGCAGCGCTTGCGGTAACACTTGGCACACTCGTTTTCTTTGATGTCGTAGCAATGTGGATGTTGTACGTGGCGGCGGTTCTCTTTGGTTGCACTGATGTTATCGACAGGCCCGCTCGACAAACCTTCATTCATGAAATGGTCGGGCCTGAGCGGCTTCGCAATGCAGTTGCCTTAAATTCGACCGAAGTAAATCTTGCCCGTGCGCTCGGCCCGCTCTTTGCCGGGGTTTTGATCGCCTCGGCAGGCACCGTGCTGTGTTTTTTTGCGAATGCGATCTCCTATCTGATATTCCTTGTTTTTCTCGTCGCCATTCGAGAAAAGGACCTGCATCGGGAGTTCCATGAAGAACGAAAGGTCGATCACTTGTTTTCCGGTCTCTACTACGTCACGTCGACCCCACTTCTACTGACCGTTCTTGTAACGATGGCCGTTGTTGGCACGCTCGCCTATGAATTCCAGACAACGCTGCCGCTCTTTGCTCATACAACCTTTCTCGGAAGTGCTGCGGACTACGCGGCATTTCTCTCGGCGATGGGTGCGGGGAGTGTTGCCGGAGGACTTTTCTCTGCAAGTCGCGGCAGTATCAATCCTCAGGAGTTCGCCCTGTGGGCGTTCCTCTTTGGACTCTCGCTGTGCATAACAGCACTGAGCCCGACACTTGGACTCGCAACGGTCGGCATGGTTTTTGTCGGCTTTTTCTCCATCTGTCTTACGTCTACAGGCAATACGATGATCCAACTTGAATCCGCTTCCCACATGCGCGGACGTGTCATGTCGCTCTGGACGATGGCTATCTTCGGCTCGACGGTTATAGGCGCGCCGATAGTCGGGTTTATCGGCGAACATGCTTCTCCTCGGTGGGCACTCATACTTGGCGGCTTTGCGGGAATGCTGGCGGCGATCTTTGCGGCGAGGCGTCTTATCAAGGCTGGGAGGTTCTTCTTCATCCCAATTCCCGCATTCATTTTCGTACGCCGTGAAGAGGCGGCGGTCGAGAATGCGAGGACATAGGGTAAGATAAGGGCATCCTTGCCGTCTTCTATGAAAGACATGGAGCAATTATTCCGAGAGGCTTTTGAGCACCATGCAGACGAGCTTTTTCGGCATGCTTCCATGCGATTACCGGACCGCGACCGCGCACTCGAGTTGACGCAGGAGACATACCTACGTGCATGGCAGTACGCGAATCGTGGCGAAGAGATCCGCGAGATACGACCATTTCTTTTCAGGACGCTTCGCAATCTGATCGTTGACGAGTATCGGAAGGCAAAGTCGCATTCCCTCGATGAAATGATAGAGGACGACGAGGGGGGTGTCATGGAGTCGCAGCTTCCACGAGACGACACAAATACACTGGAAGCGGCCTTGGATCGTTTCGACGGCAAACGTGCCATCAGAGCGATCCAATCTTTGCCGGATATGTATCGGGAAGTTCTGGCACTACGGTATGTTCAGAGCCTCGATATTGCCGAGATAGCATCTCTTGTAGGAGAGAGCGAAAATGTCGTCTCGGTCCGGATACACCGTGGCCTTAAAAAATTGCGCACACAACTGGAAGCTCAATGATCTACGTATGAATACATTTTTTTCACAACTAAAGAACGAAGCACAGAACATCCGGCTTTCTGCGAAGGAGCGGGCGTCAATGCGTGCAACTCTTGAGAACACGTTCGCATCGAATACTCCGGTGAAAAGTCCAATTCGCGTGACATCAAACACGTACCTGTTCTTTTCTTCACGAATGGTTTCATCGTTCGCCTTCGTGCTGGTCGTTGCTGTCGTCGGCGGTGGCACCGCATATGCGGCCGAGGCAGCCGTTCCGGGGGATCCGCTCTATGCGGTAAAAGTGAACGTGACCGAACCAGTCCGCGCCGCGCTTGCCTTCACACCAGAAGCGCAGGCGGATTGGCACACCAAAGCGGTCGAGCGGCGTTTGAAAGAAGCTGAGGTACTTGCGGCGCGGGGGACGCTCACTGCGGACCTAAAAGAACGCCTTGAAGCGAATTTTGAAATGCACACAGCCGTCGTCGAGAAAGTCCTCGCTATCGTTGAAGAGCGCGACGTGGTCGCTGCGGCCGATATTTCCTCGCGTTTAGAGTCATCGATCGCGGCACACGGTGCCGTTATTGCGCGTTTGGGAAGGGACAGTAAGGACGAGGAGAGCAGGAATGAATCAGGCAGACTCGCGCTTGCCCTTGAGGGTCGCACGAGAAGTCCTGTTCGCACGGAGCGGACGATGGCGTTTGATGCTGCGGCGAGCCAAGAGACGGGTGTGGTGGGTGAACCAGAAACAACGATGGCGCTTTCACAGAAAATGGTCCCGCAGCCTGCAGCAGTAGCTCTGGATAGTGACAATGCGGTTGTGGCGCGACTCTTCATGAACGCTTCGACGACGCTCGACTCTGTAGAAGCGAGGTTCAGGACGCTCAAAGAGAAGCTCGACGCTACAGCACAAGCGCGCACAGAGGCCCAGATCGCTCGTGTTCGAAATGCCATCAACGAGGCTCAGAGTGATGTGCATTCGGGAAGGGAACGAGTAGAAAAAGCACTCAAAGATGCAACGACGCTGCAAGCGTTCCTCGAAGCACAGGAGAAGTTCCACGAACGCGTATTATTACCGGTCCCCGATGTTGAAGAGGATGACGATACTTTACGTGAGGTGAACGACAGGTGACAATTGCCTGATGGCACTTTCAGAGCAACAGAAGGGCGAATTGTTCGTCGCCTCAAGCGCAAGCCTCGGAGGTTTCTTTCCGATCGTTGTCGTTCTCACCTATGCGAGCATTTCAGGTTTCGCCTCACTTGCATGGAGTACGCTCATTGCAGCGGTATTTTTTGGAGTACTTCTCGTGTATCGTCGAAAGCTGAGCGAGCTGAAAAATCTCCTCGTGTGGAAGCATTGCGTATTCGTCGCCCTCTTTATCGGTATAGCATTCTACTCCCTTTATTTTATTGGGCTCAAATACACGACACCCGGGAATGCTTCCATTATTGTTCTTCTCCAGGTCCTCGTCGCTTTCCTTTTTTTCAACGTATACAGGGGAGAGTACATCTCCAACGAGAGTAAACTTGGGGCGGTACTCATGCTCGCGGGCGCTTTCGTTCTCCTCGGAGAGAATTTCAGCGTTGTTAACATCGGTGATTTTATTATTTTGGCGTCGGTAGTATTCGCACCGATCGGGAATTACTTCCAGCAAGAGGCCCGCAAACTCGCCTCGAGTGAGACAGTAATGTTTTTACGAAGTCTCATCTCAGTCCCCGTACTTTTCTTGGTGATGTACGTGTTAGGGGCATCTGCGGCAATGTCCGACTTGCGTATAGCGCTACCTTTTTTAATCTTGAACGGTCTGGTCTTGCTTGGTGTTGAAAAAATGTTGTGGATAGAAGGAATACATCGCATATCGGTGACCAAGGCAACTGCGCTTGTGTGTGTAACGCCGCTCGTTACGCTCATTTTTGCTTGGGCCTTGCTTCAACAAGTGCCGACGGTATGGCAACTGCTCTCGCTCGTGCCATTTACGTTCGGGGTACTCTTTTTAACCGACCAAATACGCCTTTCGCGCATGACATAGCAAGGGCTTGACAGCAACCCTATACTTGAGGCATAGTGGCGGCATTAGCACATAGTCGTCGACCTAAATATCTATATTTTTAGCCAAATTATGAAGAAAGTATCCCTCATTCCCGCTCTTGTCGCCCTTCTCTTTACAGGGGTGGTTTCAGCACAATCCTATTATCCGAACGTCTCTTACGGCGGCAGTTGTGTCAACATCACATCCAACCTCTCGTACGGCTCTCGTGGTAGTGAAGTAACAAAACTTCAGGAATTTCTCGTTGCGCAGAATTACCCAGGCGGTGGCAGCTGGATGATAACCGGCTACTACGGCAACGCGACGGTACAGGCAGTGCGGAATTTCCAACAGACCGCCGGTCTCTCGATGACAGGCTACGCAGATGCACAGACTCGCACTGCGATCCAGAGCCGCACATGCGGTGCGCCTCCGGTACTTCCGAGCTACCTTCCGACTACTCCGGTGACGACGTATCCGTACTCAACTCCTTCTACCTACCCGACGACTCCGTATACGATCGGTAACGCACCGACCGTCGGTTCGCTCTCCATCTACACAGGAGTCACCGGTACCATCGTGAACATTCAAGGTTCGAACTTCGATCAGTACACGAACGCCGTCCGCTTTGGTGGAGTATCGGTCAACGCATCTTCCAATGCCGGCACGCAGCTTTCGTTCGTCATTCCTGCCGTCGCACCGGGTACGTATCAGGTGTCAGTGCAGAATGCCCGTGGCACTTCCAACAGCATGCCGTTCACGGTCACAGCCGCTGGCCCGAACACGTGCGGTCCGTGGGGATACGGCCCGACCTGCTCACAGCTCGAGCTCACCTACATGAATCCTCCTTCTGGAGCAACGAATGCCGCCGTCACGATCTACGGATCTGGTTTCTCGCACACGGGCAACACCATCCACTTCGGACAGGGCATCATTACGAACGTCAGTTCGCATGACGGTCGCTCGGTCTCGTTCACGGTATCTTCGACGCTCGCCGGCTACGGCTCAGCACAGGTTGTTGTAGGAACCTATCCGGTCTACGTGACCAATGCCTACGGCCAGAGCAGCAACGCGCTCTCCTTCAACGTCACGTCGACCGGCGGCTCATCGCACGTCCCACCTGTCATCACGGGTATCACTGGTCCTACCTCACTCTCGACCGGCGCACAGGGTACGTGGACACTGACCCTTAACACCGTCAGCAGCACGTACGTCACAACGACGGTGCGCTGGGGTGATGAGAATACGTACGGCTACGCGCAGAATGTACAGCCGACGACGCTTCTCCAGAACCAACAGACGATAACACTCACGCACACGTACTCAGTACCAGGCACGTATGCGATCACCTTTACGGTCGTAAGTCCTTCTGGCACGAGTGTTTCAACGGCAACGGTCGTTGTGGGCGGCGGCGGCACGAGCTACCTCTCGCTTGCTTCGCTTAACCCCACGTCCGGTCGTCCGGGCACGGTCGTTACGCTTAGTGGAAGCGGATTCTCTTCTTCGGATAACACCGTACACTTCGGTGTCGGCGGCTCGCGCAATGTGCCGGCGTATGGAAGCACAAGCCTCCAGTTCACCGTTCCCTCATACGTCTCACCGTGTGACCTCATTCAATCGGGATACCTTTGTGGCTCTCCGGTCACCTCAGTGACACCAGGAACGTATCCTGTGTACGTGACGAACAACGCAGGTGCTACCAACATCCTCTACTTCACGGTCACACAGTAATCTAAGCAGAAGAGTGAAAGACAAAAAGCCCGCGGTAGCGGGCTTTTGTCTGGTAGAATTGCCCAATGCATATCCTCGCTCCTGCGTTTGTGGCGCTCACGCCGTTCTTGGTATTTGCACATACGCGATGGTTCGCAGCAGGAGAGGTTCCTCCATACGTGACAAATGAGCCGACGGCGTTTTACCTTGGTATCTGGGCGGGTATTGCCATTGTCGTCATTGGGATCGCGATGTACCTCGAGTGGCGGGGGATCTTGCAACTGACCTTCTTTTTACCGAGTCGCGACCACGCTTTCCCGCGTGCATCCGCCACATTTTCGATGATCGCCGGCGCATTCTTCCTCATTGCAGGAACGCACGGATATCTCTTCTCGCCGAACCTCTCGATGGACTCAGGCATTCCGTATCTCCTCATCGTGCTTCAAATACTCATCGGCATCGCGTTCCTTGCCGGCGTATACGCACGAGTAGCTGCGTTGGCACTTATACTTTTGTGGGCAGCTGGCTTTCTATACACAGAGGCACTTTTCATGTTCGAAGATATCTGGGTATTGTCTACGGCGCTCTTTATTTTCGTCATGGGGAGCGACTACTTCAGCCTTGTTCCGTTCAGGGCGCTTGCGCACATTGGACACCGTTTTCAGGAATATGCGCTCCCATTGTTACGCGTCGGTACGGGGGCGACACTTCTCGTCCTTGGATTCTCAGAGAAGATACTGCGCCCCGAGCTTGGTGTTAACTTTCTTGAACAACACCACTGGAATTTTATGCAACTTCTGGGATTCGAGTGGTATACGGACTATCTATTTACTCTTTCGGCGGGAGCCGTAGAGTCATTGCTCGGGCTCATTTTTATTCTCGGGGTCACGACGCGTTTGAATGCGCTTGTTCTCGGCGTTTTTTTCACGACCCCACTTTTCATCCTCGGCCCGGTAGAGCTCGCCGGACACCTTCCGCACTTCGCCGCAGTTGTCCTCCTCCTTTTGTTCGGTGGAGGAGACCGTTTAAAGATCATTGGACGCGGCACACGCTGAACGTCGTGGGGTATACTTGCCCGGATGGAGAGAAAAAAATACGTGCTGTTCGACTTTGATGGGGTCATTGCCGATTCATATAATGTCGCATGGGAGACTGCACAGACGATGTGTAAGCGTGTCACCGAAGGAGAATACCGTGCCGCCTTTGAAGGAAATGTGCACGAGCGACACGAGACGATGATGTCACGTGACCACGGGTCAGAGTGTCACCACGACCTCGACTGGTTCAGTATTTTTACTCCCGCCTTTGAAGAGCAAGCGACACTTTTCGTCGGCATTGACAAGGTCATCGAAGAGCTCTCACATCAGTACATACTTATTATCGTTTCTTCGACCATCACAAGTCCGATACAGGGATTTTTGGAAAAGCACCGTATCGGTCGTTACTTTAGCGAAGTGATGGGGGCCGACGTGCATACGTCGAAGCACGAAAAAATAAAAATGATATTCGAGAAATACGGGACGTCCGCTTCTGAATGTGTGTTCGTCACCGACACGCTTGGCGATATGCTTGAAGCGAAAAAAGAACATGTGGGTGCGATCGCAGTATCGTGGGGATTCCACTCGCGTGAGGTACTGGAAAAAGGAGAACCATTTCGCATCCTCGAAATGCCCTCGGAGATTGTCTCCACGGTCGCGGATTACTTTGCTCGTGGCGGAAAACGAACGTAATATTCAGGCTACTGACACCGTCTTACTCACTATGGGATACAGACTTTTCATAGGAATACTACTTCTCTTTACACCACTTTCGGCGTCTGCTGCCTCGATGCATAAGCCGTTCGAGGTTTCGGGATGGATACCGTATTGGCGTGCGGCGACCGGTACAGCCGATGTATTGCCGCACCTTGATACATTGACCGAGGTGAACCCGTTCGTCTACACGCTCAAGTCCGACGGCACGCTTCTCGACAACGGAAAGCTCGATGAAGAGCCATGGGTGACACTCCGCGCCGAGGCAAAAGCGAAGAATATCCGCTTTATTCCCACTGTGATGACCTCGAACTCAGAGCTTCTCCATCAAATTTTGAGCGACACGACACGGAGGATCGCACTCGAAGATTATATTGCCGACCTTGTGAAAGAAAAGAACTTCGACGGTATCGATATCGATTTCGAAGGGAAGTATGCGAAGACGAAAGACTACTTCTCAACCTTTCTCAAGGGACTCTACATGCGCATGGGGAACAAGTGGGTCATGTGCACGATCGAATCGCGTACACCGATCGACGACCGCTACTATGGTACGGATGTTCCCGCTGACGCAGGCATCTACGCGAATGATCTGAAAGAGATCAACAAGTACTGCGACCGGGTACGCATCATGGCATACGACCAGCAGAGCATCGATCAAAAGCTCCTTGCTGAAGCGGAAGCAAAGGGAGAACTGTATGCGCCGGTCGGGGACCCGTTCTGGGTGGAGAAGGTCGTGAATCTTATGGCCAAAGACATCGACAAGAAGAAGATAATGATCGGCGTACCGACCTATGGCTATGAGTACGACGTTACCGCGTACGCGGGGAAACAGTATGTATACGATATTCTATGGACGTTCAATCCAGGGTACGCGCTTCCTATCGCCACCCAGTATGGTGTGACCCCTGCACGCAGCATGGCGGGAGAGATGTATTTCACGTATACGCCGACCGGAACTACTGCCGCGTATCTCGGAGAAGATTCGGCACACCTTGCCGCAGAGTCGGCAAGTCTTGTCGCAAACTCGAACAACTCGAACGTAACGTTCCGTATGATGACATGGCCTGACGAGATCTCTGTGTGGGGTAAAGCAGAACTTGCCAAGCGTCTCGGTGTACGCGGCATCTCCGTTTTCAAGTTCGATGGGGGGCAGGACCCTGATATTTGGGGCATATTGGCGTCTGATGTTTCCGTCCCATCCTCGGGAGAGTCATCGACCTCAGTGAATACGCACAACTTTTCTTTCGCACGGGGGCTCGAATTGGGTGATAGGGGAGAAGATGTACGTGCTCTGCAGGTCATTCTCAATTCCGATACACGCACTCGCATTGCAGAGAGCAGCGTTGGTTCACCGGGAAATGAGACCGATTACTTCGGCTCTCTGACCGACCGCGCGGTGAAAAAATTCCAGGAACTCTATGAACTTGCGAAGTCGGGAGACCCAGGGTATGGCTACGTCGGTCCCAAAACTCGCGCAAAACTCAGTACACTGTGATTCTTGGTATAGTGCAGACATGAAGCAGCCAATGCCAGAGAGTGAGGAAGAGTGGAAAGAGCGGCTTACGCCGGAGCAGTATCGCATTTTGCGGGAGAAAGGGACCGAGATGGCGTTTACGGGGGAGTACGTACACGAGAAGGCTGATGGAACTTACGCGTGTATCGCCTGTGGGAATCCGCTCTTTAGTTCCGATACAAAATTCGATTCAGGCACCGGCTGGCCTTCTTTTGATGATGCGCTTCCCGGGGCGATCGAACAGCATCGTGACACCTCGCAAGGGATGGAACGCACCGAGATCACGTGCGCCCGCTGCGGTTCGCACCTCGGGCACGTATTTGACGACGGACCGACCAAGACGGGTAAACGCTACTGTATCAACTCAGTGTGCCTTGACCTTGAGGAAAAGTGATAGAATAGGCCGATATCAGCGTAATTACCATTAAGAGGTACTGGCTATGAATAAAACAGTTATTTGGGTCATTGTAGCGATCGTCGTTCTCGGTACAGCGTACTGGTACTACACGAACTCACAGAGTGGGGGAGCAATGACGGACACGGGTACAGAGGGTGAAATAATGGAGGGTGAGGCAATGACCGAGTAGTACACAGCGTTTTCCACCCGATTTCCCCAGAACATATCCACTTTGGGAAACCCGCGAAATCAGAGCATTGTGTAGAATAGTTGGCGATACGGCGGTCGAACAGGCCGTCGTGTCTCTTTATATAGGGGGTGGAAGCGACGATCTTCCCTGTTGCCCGGTAGACAATTCCCGTCACCTGCGAGAGTATAGGGTAATGAAGTATCTCATTGCCGCTATCGCAATCATACTTGTCGCGATGGCTGGCTACTACGGATGGCAAGCATACAACGCACGCGAACAGATAGAACCGGTGCCTGAAGTTCCGGCGACAAGTATCTATGCCACAAGTACGTTTTCAATAGTATATCCAGCGTCGTATATTGCCGACGATGCCTATACATACAACGAATTCGAAGGCAAACCGATCGCCGGTGTGAAATTCAGTGTTCCTACGTCAGTTGCGGAAGGTACCAATCTTTCTTCCTTCGACACAGGTGTCTCGGTGGAGTGGCTCCCGCGAGCTGTTAATTGTACGGGTGATATCTATGTTCTTCCGAACGTGAAAGCGTTCGAGCGTAGCGTCGGTAGTACGACGTACTCTGTGGCCACAACAAGTGGTGCAGCAGCAGGGAACAGGTACGAAGAGCAGGTGTATGCGATCTCCGGCAGTCAACCGTGCACGGCTGTACGATACCTCATCCACTCCACGGGTATTGAAAATTATGACCCGGGTACCATACGTGAGTTCGACCGGAACACGCTCTTACGAGAGTTTGATGCGATGCGGGATTCGCTCATCCTCTTCCAATAGGTCTCTGCAGTGTTCTCCCCGGTGGATAACTGGTGCGCACATTCTATAGCACGCTACAATAAGAAGAATGGCGAAGAATGCGAAAAAGGGACACGGGAGAAAAGGGGAGGTGAAGAAACGTTCGCAGGTTTTCTCGGGTCGGAACAAACGGTGGACGAAAGTAAACAACACAACCGGGAAATTCATGGACCAGATGGCACGGAAGGGGCGAACATTTAAAGGAGTAAAGATAAAATAAATATATGAAATTCTCTCATCTACATATTGTGATCGGATTTCTGGCAGCGTTGTTAGGTGGTATCGGACTCGGCTACTACTTTGGGTACGACATTGGCTGGGAGAATGCACTGCAAGGGGACGGCATGGGGATCGCGAATCCAGCTTCCACACACTGTGTAGAGATCGGTGGTACGCTCGAGATCGTTGATGGAGCAGAAGGGCAGAGCGGCCTATGCCACCTCCCCGACGGCCGCGTGTGTGAGGAATGGGCGCTCTTCCGCGACGGTTCGTGTACACTGCCGGAGTGATATTTAAAGACAGAAACGACGCTGGGCAGAAGCTTGCAAAGGAATTTCTTGAGTACAAGGGCCATAGCATTGTTGTACTGGCGCTCCCGCGGGGAGGTGTTCCTGTTGGGTACGAGGTCGCAAGGGCGCTACGTTGTCCGTTTGACACCATTGTCGCGCGGAAGATCGGAGCACCGGGGAATCCGGAGTATGCAGTCGGGGCGATCGCACCGGGAGGGATCCGTGTCATAGAGGACTGGGTAGGAAATGTTGAGTCGGTGGTACGGGAAGAAACGCGGGAGATGGAACGGCGTATCGAGAAGTATAAAAGCGGTTCGTTCGTGCACGGTGTGCAACCCGATACAGTTATCGTTGTTGACGACGGCATTGCAACGGGGAAGACTGCCGCAGCGGCGCTTCTTTCTGCCCGTGCCTCATATCCGAGCGCGAAGTTGATCTTCGCAGCTCCCGTTGGTGCTCCCGATTCAGTAGCAGAGCTTCGTGCGTATACGGATGAGATCGTGTGTCTTAAAACGCCGCCGGACTTTGGTGCCGTAGGCGAGTGGTATGAGTACTTTCCACAGATCTCTGATGCCGAAGTGATCGAATGCCTTGAAAAAACGAGCAAATCCAAGGATTGAACACCACGGTACTTGTGTTAGCACGGTACTTATCATAGAAAGAGCGGGATGAAAGGGTATGGCGTCATATTTCTTGTCGCTATTGCAGTAGTGCTCGGCGTTGTCGTTTTTGTTACAACAATGACAGGTGTACTTTGGTATGAGCCTGATACGGAGGTACCGGTGCCGGTGCAGGAAATAGAGGAGCGGGACGTGCAGCTTGAAGACCATCCAATTCGTCTCCGTATACCTAAGGTACAGGTCGATGCGCACGTGCAGGAGGTAGGTGTTAATACGCTCGGCAATATGGCCGCACCGAACAACTTTACCGACGTTGGTTGGTACAAACATGGTGTTGCACCGGGGTTCACAGGGAGCGCTGTTATCACCGGGCACGTCGACAACGCACTTTCGCTCGCAGGCGTATTCAAGCATCTTGATGAACTTGAAGTAGGCGATGATATTTTTGTCGACAAACAAGATGGTACAGCACTACAGTTTCGAGTGACCGAGGTCCAGACGTATCCGTACACACAGGTACCACTTAAAACACTTTTTTCTCGACGCGACTTGCCCCGATTGAACCTCATTACGTGTGGGGGCACGTGGTTGCCGCACGAACGTTCATACGATGAGCGGCTTGTTGTGTACGCGGAGCTTGTTCGTTGAGATCGCCGACCGTGCAGTATTTTTGCGACCTGCGAAACTCGCTTCGCTCAAACAGTCCTCGGTCGCAAAAATACTGCACGGTCGGCGCTAACGCGCTATACTCTCCACAATGAAAAATCGGGACCTCGAATTTCTCTACGAAATAGGCTCACTTCGGAACATTCCACGTGCATGGATCCAGCACCTCGCTACCAACTGCGCCTCAACGCTTGAGCACACATTGCGTGTTGTGTTCCTCGCACTCCTCATCGCGCGGAAAGAGGGGGTGAAAAATGAAGAAAAGATACTTAAGATGGCGCTCGTTCACGACCTTGCCGAGGCGCGAACGGCGGACCTCGCGTACGTGCACAAGGTCTACACCAAGACCGACGACGCGCGCGCGGCGCATGACCAGTTTTCAGGAACGATGTTCAAAGATCTTGAGAACGTTCTGAAGGAGTATGAGAAGCGAATGTCGAAAGAAGCGAAGATCGTCAAAGACGCGGACAATCTTGATATCGACCTTGAGCTGCGCGAGCTCATGGAGCAGGGAAGTAGGGCAGCTAAGAAAAAACAGCCGTTACGCAGACTCGTACGCAACAAAAAGCTCTATACAAAAACCGCAAAGAAACTCTGGGATGAAATACAAATATCCGACCCTTCGGCATGGCACCTGTCCACAAATAAATGGCTCAAAATCCCGAAAGCTGGTAGATAATGATACGTATGAAGCTGTACCCCACGCTTATTCGTCCTATGCAAGACGTGGTCGCCGGTTTTGATAGAGAACGAGCACATCATCAGGCGCTTCTCGGACTCCGGTTATGCGGCGTTCCGCCTATCCGGCAGATACTCTCTCACTTCACGTTTGTTCGGAACGAACGGACAGTGTTCGGCGTCACGTTCCCAAATCCGGTGGGCGCCGCGGCCGGCTTCGACAAGAACGCGGTTGCCGTTTACGGTATCGAGGCATTCGGCTTTGGTTTTGCGGAAGTTGGCACAGTGACCCCGCTACCACAACCCGGCAACCCACCCCCACGCCTGTTCCGGCTTACCGAAGATGAGGCGGTCATCAATCGGCTTGGGTTCAATAATTACGGCGTAGAAAAGCTGGTACAACGTCTATCGACCTACCGCTCCCTCCGTATCCCTCTCGGCATTAACATCGGGAAAAACAAAGACACGCCGCTTGAGCAGGCAGTTGACGATTACGAGAAGTGCATTGGGCCGCTCTATCCATATGCAGATTACTTTACGCTCAATACGAGTTCACCGAATACGAAAGACCTCCGTCGATTACAGGACAAAGCACGTCTAGAAGCATTATTGGATAGGGTCTTGAATAGAGTGGCATCGTGTGCGCAAGGGGAGAAGCCGAAACCAGTTCTTCTCAAGATAGCGCCCGACCTAACGGTACAAGAGCTCGACGACATCCTGACCGTTTCCGCGTCTCGTGTGCAGGGTCTCATCATCAACAACACAACAACGGCTCGACCCGAGGCGCTTCGTTCACCGTATGCGAACGAAGCGGGGGGCCTGAGCGGGAAGCCGCTTCGGGAACGTACGCTCAGCCTGGTTCGGTCTGCGCACCGTGCGTTGCCCAACATGCCCATCATCGGTGTGGGGGGTATTTTTTCTCCTGATGATGCGTTCAAGATGTTCGATGCAGGAGCTTCGCTCATCCAACTCTACTCAGGGCTCGTATTCGAAGGTCCGTTCCTTGCGTCTCGTATTAATCGTGCTCTGAAAATGTGACAAGGCAAGAAATAGCGTTGATTCCAGTGTTTGACTCGACAATGCTTTCGGGCTTTCAGTCAAACCCCCTGGAAGGTGTATAGTTCCGAAGGTCCCTCTTATTTATATAGGTAACTCGTACACATTCATGAATAAGCTTACTTGGTTCGTCGTTGCGGTCCTCGTGCTCGTCGGTGGGTGGTTGCTTTTGAATAATCAGACATCTCAACCGACCGAGACCGGGCCTATCAAGATCGGTGTCATTGGTCCTTTTACTGGTGATGCTGCTGTATATGGAGAACCGATGCAAAAGACGTTGCAGTTGGCTTTTGACGAGATAAACGCTGCGGGAGGTATAAATGGTCGGCAGGTAGAGCCGATCTTCGAAGACGGCAAGTGTGATGGAAATCCGGCGGTAAGCGCTGCGCAGAAGCTTGTCAACGTTGATGGCGTCCAAGCAATTATTGGTGGATTCTGCAGTGGTGAAACCATTCCTTCAGTACCAGTTGCCGAAGCTGGAAAAGTCGTCTTATTTTCGCCAAGTGCGTCATCTCCGGCGTTGACAGGCATCAGTCCGTTCTTCTTCCGCAACTATCCAAGCGATTCAAAGCAGGGTGAGGTGCTCGCGGACGTCGCGAACAAGAAGGGCTACAAGAATATTGCATTTATTACCGAACAAACGGACTATGCCACGGGTCTCTACAGTTCTTTCAAGGCGAGTTTCGAGGCTCTCGGTGGTGAGACGACGAGCGAGGAATTCCAGACATCGAACACTGACTTTCGTTCAACTGTCACAAAAATCAAAGCTCAAAAACCAGACGCTGTCTTCCTCTCGACACAAACACCCCAAGCAGCCGAGCGCATTATGAAGCAAATGACCGAACTTGGTTACAAACCACAACTCTTTGTGTCTGATGTGACGATGGGAGAACAAGAGCTCTTGATGAAGAATAAAGATCTGCTTGAGGGTGCGATCGGTGCCGAGTTCGTCCCCGATCAGAACAATGCGAAATTAAAAGCACTCAAGGAAGCCTATAAGTCTACGTTCGATAAAGATATGCCGTACGTGGGGTATATGTCGACCGTATATGATGCACTCTACACCTTGGTCGACGGCATGAAGGCTGTCGGCAACAATGGCGAAAAACTCGCAGCTTGGTCCCGTACGATTTCCAACTGGCAAGGCGCATCAGGCTCAACAACAATAGGGCCGGATGGAGATCGCGTCAGCGGGCACAAAGCGGAAATAGTGAAGGACGGCAAGGTTGAACCATTGTCGCTGTAAACGAAGCATCCACGTCGGTGCGACAAAAACCTACCGGTAGGCGGGTTTTTGTGAACAGGCTATACTTTTCGCCATGGATATCGCGGTGCAAATCGGGTTGAACACGATAGTGGCCGGGGCTATCTACGCGCTCATAACACTTGGTTTTAACCTTACATACAGTACTGCGCGGTTCTTCGATCTTTCCTATGGCGCAATCGCTGTCGCTGGCGGCTATGCCGTTCTCTATTTTTACAAGTACCTCGACTTCAATATCTGGGCCTCTATTTTCCTCGGCACCCTCATTGCAGGCGCACTCGGCTTTAGTGTCGAGAGGGTCGTCTACAGACCACTACGCAAGCGTAAGGCAACGCTCACCGTACTTCTTATTGCATCGCTCGGTGTGCTTACGATCATCCAGGCGGTCATCGCGATGCTGTTCTCAAGCCAGTTCCAGACACTTGTGCGCGATACAGGCGCGATCGCAACACTTTCAGTTGCGGGCGGTACGATCACACTCTCACAGGTCATAATTCTTGGTGCGGCGCTAAGCATCATGCTGTGTTTGGGCCTTGCACTTCGTTTCACTAATTTTGGGAAAGCCGTACGAGCGATCGCCGACGACGATGAGGTCGCCTCAGTCGTTGGTATCAATAGTGATCGTGTTATCGGCACCGTCTTTTTTTTGGGTGGTGTGATGGCGGGCGTAGCAGGCATTGCCACCGGTTTTGATACAGGTCTCTTACCTACACTAGGACTCGCACTTCTCTTGAAGGGAGTGATAGCACTCATTGTTGGTGGTATCGGGAATGTGTATGGCGGGGTCGCTGGGGCGTTCCTTCTCGCCCTTATCGAGAACCTGGGAGCGTGGCAATTTTCGGGGGAGTGGCGGGATGCGATTGCCTTCGTAGTCCTCATCACATTTCTCATCTTCCGCCCACAGGGCATTTTTCCACGATAATGGAATATCTAATTCACATCGCGATCATTGTTTCTCTGTATGCCGCGGGGGCGATGTCACTTAATCTCATCGTCGGTGAGACCGGGCTCGTATCTGTTGCACACGCTGCGTTCGTTGGCATCGGCGGGTATGCGGTTGCCCTTTTACTCACCGTCGCACATGTACCTTTTGTCGTTGCGATACTTGTCGCGGTACTTATTTCAGGTATCGTCGCGTTCTTTATCGGTGCAACATTTCTCCGGTTGCGAGAAGTCTATTATGTACTTGGCACCGTTGGGTTCAACGTCATCGTTCTGAGCATATTCCTCAATTGGAGCAGTCTCACAAAGGGTCCATTGGGCATTGCAGGTATTCCAAGGCCCGAGATATTCGGAGCACAACTCTCAACAAATATTTCATTTCTTGTTCTTGCACTCATATTCGTTCTCTGTGTGTATTTTTGTTCCTCGTTCATCACACGCTCGTCACTCGGAAGAGCATTACACGCCATACGTGAGGATGAGGCGGTCGCCGAGGTGTTTGGTTACTCAACGGTCCACTACAAACTCTTTGTTTTTACAACTGCCTCAATGTTAGCTGGCGCGGCGGGTGCGCTCTACGCTTCCTACATTTCGTACATTAGTCCGTACGGGTATGCTGTAACGGAGTCTATATTCGTTCTCGCTATTATCATACTTGGAGGGCTTGGTTCTGCCCGCGGGGCTATCCTTGGGGCGGCACTTCTCGTTATCCTCCCGGAGTTGTTACGATTCGTCGGTTTTCCGCCGGAAATAGCTGCGCAACTCAGACTGGGGTCGTACGGTCTCGTCCTTGTACTCTTCATGCTGTACCGGCCTCAGGGCATTTGGGGAACATTCAAGATCTAGTATGACCATCCTCAAAACAAGAAAACTCACAAAATCATTCGGTGGAGTGCGTGCGGTCGACCATGTAGACCTCTCGTTCGAGGGAGGGAAGGTAACGGCGCTCGTAGGGCCGAACGGTTCCGGAAAAACAACGCTCATCAACACCATCACCGGCATAGTACCGGTAGATGGGGGAGAGATCGTTATCGGCTCGGAGAGCTTCAGATGTATCAGGTCGTCGGATATTGCCACGTACGGTATTACTCGCACCTTTCAAAATTCTCGGCTCATCCAACAGATGAGCGTCCTCGACAACCTTCTTCTCGTTCTTACGAAGCGGAACGTGTTTGGCGCGCTCTTCGAACGTCATGAAGCGCATCACCTAGACAAGGCGGAAGCAGCCTTGCGCCGGGTAGGTTTATGGGAAAAGCGGAACGAACAGACCGAGAATCTTTCCTACGGACAGCGCAAACTCCTAGAGATCGCACGTGCCACCCTGATGAGGGCAGACATATACTTTTTCGATGAACCGTTCGCCGGCCTCTTTCCGGAGATGGTGAAGATCGTTTCGATGACTCTTGGAGAGCTGCGGGCAGGAGGCGCTGCCATCGTTCTCGTTGAGCATGATATGGCGCTCGTACGAGAGCTTGCTGACCACTGCTATGTGCTGGATAGCGGAAAGGTTATAGCCGAAGGAACGCCGGAACACGTTCTCAAACAGGAAAATGTCGTGGAGGCGTATCTTGGCAAATAGTATGAAGGAAACACTGTTACAACTTACCAACGCGTCGGTCCACTACAGCGGTGTGAAAGCACTTGAGAACGTGTCGATTAAAATTGATGAGGGGGAAGTTGTTGTCCTCATGGGGCCAAATGGTGCGGGGAAATCAACCGTGCTTAAGGCGCTCATCGGGCTTGCGCCGCTGACGCATGGTGCTGTGCTGTGGCACGGTGCCAAGGTCACACCGGTACCGCACGAAATGCCTGCACGAGGCGTCGCATACGTCCCGCAAGGACGTCAGGTGTTCAAGAATCTCTCTGTGCATGAAAATCTCCAACTTGGGGGATATGCGCTACCGAACAAAAAAGACCTTACAAACAACATAGAGATAGCGCTGCATCTTTTTCCAGCCCTGCGAGAAAAACTTGGTACGAAAGCCGGTCTCCTCTCGGGCGGACAACAGCAGATGCTCACGATCGGACGAGGTCTTGTCGCCGACCCGCGCGTCTTGTTCCTCGACGAGCCGTCTCTCGGTCTTGCCCCGAAAGTGGTCAAAGAGGTGTTTGAAAAGATCCGTGAGATACACGAGATGCGGAACATTGCCATTGTTATCGTTGAACACAGTATTAAGTCGGCACTTTCCGTTGCGCAGCGTGCCTATGTACTTTCGCATGGAAAAGTGGTCTACGAGGGAGGGGCGCAAGAGGTTGAGAGCACCGGTGTGCTTGAGAAAGTATTCCTTGCCGCTGATTGGTCGGTCGGTTGAAGAGGCTCAGCATTTTGCAACAAATATGCTACATTGTCCGTCTATTGCTCTATGTGTGGCATATTTGCATATACCGGTTCCAACGGAAAAGACGCCGCGAAGGTCCTCTTGGAAGGCCTTGTGTCGCTTGAATACCGGGGATACGATTCTGCTGGTATCTATATTCCAGAGAGCGGACACGTAAAAACACCCGGTGCGGTCGCCGAACTGAAGAAGAAAGTACCGAAGGGTTTCAAAGGGAAGAGCGGCATCGCACACCTTCGATGGGCGACGCACGGTGAGCCGAACGAAACAAATGCTCACCCGCATACGGGGAACGCAGGGGAGGTATGGGTCGCGCACAATGGGATCATTGAGAACTTCAAAGAGCTCAGGAAAAAGCTTACGAGCAAAGGCCACGTGTTCGTAACAGACGCTGACACCGAGGTGTTGCCGCACCTCGTTGAAGAACACTTGAAAAAGGAGAAGAATTTTGAAAAAGCGGTACTCGCGGCATTGAACGAGGTCAAGGGAACATACGGCGTCGCTGTTCAGTACAAGGGGGAGCCGGATAAGCTCATTGCAGGCAGAATGGGCTCTCCTATCGTTCTTGGCCTTGGAAAAAAAGAGCACTTTATCGCTTCCGACCCTTCCCCCATATTGAAGCACACAAAAAAGATGTTGTTTCTTAACGACGGGGAGGTGGCGGTGCTGACGCCAAAGTCACACGCGATCTACAAGCTTTCCAGTGAACTTGTGAAGCGTTCCCCCATGCAGATCGACTGGAGCGCTGAAGAAGCACAAAAGGGCGGTCATGAACATTTTATGTTGAAGGAAATACTGGAGGCACCCGATGTTATCGAGAATACAACGCGCGGACGCATCATCCCTCTGAAAGGGTCCGTGAAGCTCGGTGGTCTTGAGACGGTAGCAAAAGAGCTCGCAAAGATAGAACGCATCGTCATTGTTGCGTGTGGAACGGCGTACTATGCGGGGCTTGTAGGGGAGTACATGCTCGAAGAGTTCGCAGGCATTCCTGTTGAAGTTGAGCTTGGGAGCGAGTTCCGATATCGCTCACCCGTTCTGAACCAACGGACGGCGGTCATCGCTATCTCGCAGTCAGGGGAAACAGCGGACACGTTGGCCGCAGTGCGGGAAGGAAAAAAGAAGGGCGCACTCACTTTGGGAATAGTGAACGCTGTTGGTTCTACGATCGCACGGGAAACTGACGCCGGAGTCTACAACCACGCTGGTCCGGAAGTCGGTGTTGCCTCGACAAAGGCACTCGTCTCACAACTCACCGCACTCGTACTTTTCACAATATTCTTTGGGCGACAGCGGAAGATGTCTGTGAATACCGGAAAAGAGATCACGAAAGAGCTCAAGGCGCTCCCAAAGAAGTTGGAACGTATACTCGGAAGGCGGAAGGAGGTCGAAAAACTCGCCAAAAAATACGCCTTTGCGCGTGATTTTCTTTTCATCGGGCGAAAATACAACTATCCCGTAGCATTCGAAGGCGCGCTGAAGTTGAAGGAGGTTTCCTACATACATGCGGAAGGGTATGGCGCGGGGGAAATGAAGCACGGTCCGATCGCCATGATAGACGAGAAGTTCCCGACACTCGCCGTTGTACCGAAAGACAGCGTCTACGAGAAGAACATCTCCAATATTCATGAATTAAAAGCGCGCAGGGGGCCCGTTATCGCACTCGCGACAGAGGGGGATAGGGAGATAGGAAAGCTGGCCGACGACGTCATGTTCGTGCCAGAGACACTCGAGCTGCTTAGCCCGATACTGAACGTGGTCCCGCTCCAGCTTTTCTCTTACTACTTCGCACGCGAAAAAGGCCTGAACCCGGACCGTCCTCGCAATCTCGCAAAGTCAGTGACAGTGGAGTGACATACTCAACTCTTGTCGCGCCGTCGACAAATGCAGAATGAATGTATACACTTCCCGATAATCGCCTCAACTCATTCGGGAGCTAACAAATGAAGTATTCGACGCGATTTGCTCTTTCTGTCGCGTTTATCTGGACCCTTTGTTTGGCTCACGGCGTCGGTGTCAGTCCGGGTCCCCTCAAGTTCCCACGCAGTATTCTATGGGCGCTCCAAGAAATCGCTACGTGGCCTCGTGTTGGCGTTCTGACTGCATTTTGTACGCTATACGCGTTGCTACTCGCCTGGCTGACAGGCAACAGTTCGAATCGAAGACCGCCTGAACCACCGAGTCGAAAGTCGCTCTCGCGGGAGCGACTTTCCTTTTGTTTCATTGAACAACTAGGTGCCGGGCAAAGATGTAAGAGTGTTTTAAATCTTCACGATTTTTTCCCATGGGCGACCCGAGACGCCAAAGTGGCCGTAGGTGGCAGTCTCACGGTAAATAGGACGACGTAAGTTGAGACGTTCGATGATGGCTTGCGGTCGGAAGTCGAAGTTTTTCTTCACGATCGAAGTTAGATTTTTTCCTTTGTCGTCGAATGCCTCGACCATGACAGGCTCCGCTCTGCCGATTGCATACGCGACCGATACGAGCGCCTTTTTCGCATAGCCATTTGCAACAAGGTTCTTCGCAACAAAACGACACATATAAGCAGCGGACCGGTCCACCTTCATTGGTTCTTTGCCGGAAAAGCATCCACCGCCGTGGGGCATAAGGCCACCGTAGGTATCTACTTGGATCTTACGACCTGTCAGTCCGGCGTCCGCTTCGAAGCCGCCTTGCACGAAACGCCCGGTAGGATTCACTAGGATCTCGACGTTTTTCACTGAGCCAAGTACCGGTGTGAAAAGATGCTTGATAAGTTTTGCACGGATCTCTTCCTGGGAGACCTTTTTATCGTGCTGGGTCGAACAAAGCGCGGTAATGACTTTTCCGTTCGCAATAGTTACTTGCGTTTTGCCATCCGGCCGCAGCCACTTCAAGATGCCGTCTCGACGAAGTTTCTCGAGCCGGCGTGCGAGGGCGTGCGCGAGCACCACGCCAAGAGGCAACATCTCTTTTGTTTCGTTGGTCGCGTACCCGTACATGATGCCCTGATCGCCTGCGCCACCGGTGTCCACTCCCATTGCGATATCAGGCGACTGTACCGCGACCGCTTCGATGATCTTGAGTTTGTTCGTGTACCCTATGTCTCTGTATACTTTTGTGGCGATTTTTTTGAAATCTATCTTTGCTTTCGTTTTCACCTCTCCTCCTATCATTAAGGTGCCATGACTACCAAACACCTCAACACCCGCGCGGCTCAAAGGGTCCTGCGCAAGCATTGCATCAAGGATCGCATCTGATATTTGGTCACATGTCTTATCAGGGTGTCCACAGGTGACACTCTCTACCGTGTATCTATCTAGCAAGTGGAACATAGTGTTTTAAAACTGAATAATCTCCCCGACGGGAGATTATTGATAAAGGTATCTTCCCATACGGGCTGGAGTTGGCACTTTATCCCCCTATCCATAAAGGACATAACGGACAAGTTGCCGGCGGGTCGCGAGGCCAGTACCTTCGCCGCACTCTTGATACGATATTCAGCTGTAGGTGCATCGTAGCAGTACGAGGAGCTAAGTGCAACAAGGTTACTTATGCACAAGCTTATCCACAGTTCGATATCTTCTTGGATTTTGCGAGTATTTAACGAGGTACCATGCTTGCATAGCCGTCTAAGCGGCAGTGTGTAGTGGAGCAATTAGGGTCGTTATTAGTTTATTAGATTCTATTAAAAATTTGTCTAGTTTATGAGAGAAATCTCGCTTTTTAGAAAAGAGGGGTGGGTGGTCGTAGGAGCAGTTTTCGTCTCGATGTTGTTCGTTGTTTCGGCAGTGAATGCGTCTTCAACGATCTCAACGAACATCTCGACCGGAGGGACGTTGAGCGTTACGGGTGCTTCAACGCTTACGGGTGCGGTCACCGCGTCGGCTGCTCTTACTGTGGGAACCACGCTGACCGTGGATGGTGCTTCAACGCTTACAGGGGATGTTACCCTCGGTGGAGGTTCGGGCGCTCTCACGCTCACGCACAGCAATACGGCGACGTCGACGGCTATCATTGGGTGTATCCAGACGTATGCGACTTCGACGGATAGTCCCATAAAACTTACGTTTGGTGATGGCCAGGGTGCAAGCTCTTTAGCAACAACTACGTTCGATGGAAATACGGCATTCGGTCTCGTAGCGTATGCGTTCGGAACGTGTCCATAATCTTGCTAGTAGGTAGTTTTATCAACCTAGCTAGCGAACACGCATGAAGAAACTCATAGCATTCAGTTCGGTCGCACTTCTTCTTCCAGGGCTCGCGCTCGCAGCTGCGTACAACGATGTCAGTCTTGATTCAAATGTTGTATTGAGTGTCAACGGTTCGACGGTAAACGTAACGAGTGCAACGATCCCCGAGATAACCGTCGGCTCAAGCACGTTCGACGTGGTACTTGGACCGGGTTCCTCGATGACCATCAGCACGTCCGGTGGAAAGAAGATGACGTACTCGGATTCGTCGTTCCTTGTCTCAAACCAGTGTGATGGGACCGCCTCAGCGTTCACCATGACAGCACCCTCGGACGCTGCGACAACGACGATTACGGTCACAGTAACTTCTACAACCTGCGCAGACGCAACGACATCAAGCTCAAGTAGTAGCGGTGGAGGCGGAGGAGCCCCTGTCGGCTTGCTCGGCGGAGGCGGTGGTGGTGGAAGTACCCTTACGTCCATCGTCCCAACGACCCCGGCTCCTGCACCAACTCCAGCCCCTGCTTCGGTAGGATCAGTTCAGCCACAGGAGATCCTTGCTCTCGTAACACAGTTGCAAAGCCTCATACAGCTTCTCGAGTCGCTCGGTGGTGGGGTATCGCCAGAAACAAAGGCACTACTCAACTCGTTCTCGGCACCCGTCGGCTTCGACCGCGATCTTGAAGTAGGCTCGACAGGTGACGATGTGGTGGCACTTCAAGTGTATCTCAACGCGCATGGATACACACTTGCTTCGAGCGGTCCGGGTTCCCCGGGCAATGAGACAAGCAGGTTCGGCGGCCTTACACGTGCGGCACTTGCGAAATTCCAGGCAGACAATGGCATTACGCCTTCGGTCGGATACTTCGGCCTGAAGACCCGTGCCTTCGTCAACGCTCATCCGTAGCGTTCCTAGAAGTCTGAAATTCCTAACGGCCGCCCGAAGGGCGGCCGTTAGCGTTTACACATATCGAATTGCCAATGTTAGCGCACCGATATACAGTGGTCGGATTGCGTATGAAACGAATCGTTACGATCGGAGGAGGCACTGGAAGCTACGTTGTACTACGTGGCTTGAAAGATTTTCCCTGTGAAATAACGGCCGTGGTGAGCATGTTCGACTCCGGAGGCTCTTCTGGTGTACTTCGCGATGAATTCGGCGTTCTCCCACCTGGTGATGTGCGACGCTGCCTCGTTGCACTCTCGGAAGGGTCACGGGCTGAGATATTACGCGAACTTTTTAACTATAGGTTTGAGAATGGGGGCGCACTCAAAGGCCATAGCTTCGGGAACCTACTTTTAGTAGCACTTTCCAATATTTACGGGAGTGACATCGAAGGAATTCGAAAGGCATCAGAGTTGCTCGATATCAAAGGCAAGGTCCTTCCGGTTTCCCTCGACAAGGCGCAGCTTCACGCTGTTCTCGAGGATGGTTCGGAGATCGCGGGTGAAACGAACATCGACGTTCCGAAACATGACGGCGACATGCAGATACAAAAGGTATTCCTTAAGCCAGATGCGAATGTATATGAGGAGACCACCTCCGCCATTCTATCCGCCGATCTTATCGTTATTGGGCCGGGAGATCTGTATACGTCTCTCATACCGAATATTCTTGTGAAAGGTATACCGGAGGCACTGCGGGAAAGTACAGCGAAGAAAGTGTTCATTTGTAACCTTATGTCGAAATGGGGTGAGACACATGATTACAATGCCTCGGATATAGCCAAAGAGATGCTCGCATATAGTGGACTACCAAGGTTCGATTACGTTGTTTGCAATACAGCTGAAATGGATACGGACCTCGTGCAGGCATATGCAAAAGAGAACAAATATCCGATCACGTGCGATGAAAGGTTGAAAGAGTACGCAGCCAACGTCATTATCGGGGACTTCTTCTCAGAAGCCGATATCGCTCGCCATGATTCTGTGAAGGTGGCGAAGGTCATTTCTGGGCTGTAGAATAGAATTCTATGTCGCGCGTCGCCTGGATCCTTCTTGTGCTCGTAACGTTCGGCATCGCCGTCGCCGCTGTCCTCCTGGTCATAACGCCAGCTCCCCAGGACCAAGAGCAGACCATGTTCACTTCGGAGTACGTGAACGTCACCGCTCCGCTCCAGAATGCTACCGTGGCGAAACAGTTCACGGTTTCCGGTGAAGCACGTGGTAACTGGTATTTTGAAGCCTCGTTCCCGATAAAGATACAAGATGCTAATAACAACCAAGTGGGGGCGGGGATCGCGCAAGCGCAAGAGGAGTGGATGACGACCGAGTTCGTCCCATTCATCGCGACGGTAACAGTGGAAAACTATTCTGGTCCGGCAACACTCGTGCTTCTCAAAGACAATCCTTCCGGTCTCCCGGAGCACGATGATTCGGTTACGTTTCCGGTCATCGTGCAATGAAGAAGATGGGCGACAGGGCTGTCCGCGCGCGAAAGGTCGTCGCGTACCTCAAACGAGCGTACCCAAAACCAAAGACCGAACTAAAGTATAAGACACCCTTCCAGCTTGTTGTCTCAGTGATCCTCTCGGCGCAGTGCACCGATAAAGTGGTGAATCGGGTGACAGGATCGCTCTATAAAAAGTATAAGACGCCGAACGACTTTGCACGCGCCGAGACCAAGGTTTTTCAAAAAGAGATTTCATCTATCCCGTTCTTTAGGAACAAGACCAAAGCAATTATTGCTGCAGCGAAAGACGTTGTAAACGAGCACAACGGGAGAGTCCCGAAGACCGCACATGAGTTGCAGAACCTTCCGGGCGTTGGATACAAAACAGCGCACGTTGTTCTTGGGGAACTTTTTGGTATCTGGGAGGGGATACCGACCGACACTCACGTAAAGCGCTTTGCGCACCGCCTAGATCTTTCGGGTAACAAAGATCTGAAAAAAATCTCACACGACCTTGAGAGTCTGGTACCGAAAAAAGACTGGAAGTACGTTAATAACGGTCTTGTACTCTATGGTCGCTACGTGTGTCCTGCGCGTCCGCACGATTGTTCCCTGCATCCGCTGACCAAACTGTGGCCACCGTCGGCAAGACGATGGCCGAAGTCGAGTTAGTATCGTTTATTTTTAATAAGTGTCTCAAGAAGTTGACGCGGAAAGATCGGCGGACTCTCAGCAAGCGCTTGGTGATATAGGACCGTTGAGGGAGTAAGACCAGGCAGTGTATTCACTTCGATGACGAGAAGTTCACCCGTGCGAATATGCGCAAACGCATCAATTCTTGAATACCCTTCGATTCCGACTTTCTTTGCAACGTGCTCAGCCCGTTCACGGATTTTATGTACGATCGACGGTTTCATAACGAAAGAGGGAGGGGGCGTCAGATTAACACCCGTTCCCCCTTGGAATTTTTCTTCGACAGAGAGGACCTCGCCCTCAGCTATCGTGATAGAGGGATTGAAAGCGTACAGTTTTTCATTCATCTTCACGACACCGACCGTTACCTCCACATAACCACTTTTTGGAATGTGTTTTAACGTGTTACTGCGTACACGAAGGGCATCAGTTTCCACGAATTGTTCGAATATAAGGTGCTCGGGTAACACTGGTGGCATTTCGATAAGACCTGCTTGGTGTGTGAATGTTCCGGGCTTAGCATGCGTTTCTTTTTTACGTAGGAGTTCCAGGTACTTGTGCAGGTCGGTCGCTGAGAACAGGTGTACAACACCGGTAGAACATCCGTCCGATCTGGGTTTCACCACAAGGGAACGTGCTGAGAGCGTACGTTTTATTCCTTTCCAAAACTTTTCGAGAGCATCCGGTTTCAGTGCGAGAAGCATGTTTGTTGCCGCGATAGTTCCCACGGTGGCACTTACTCCCTCAATGTTCGAGCGTCGGATGTACTCTGCTGTTGCCCACTTATCCATACAGAGTTTTGAAGTACGCGCTCCCGGTCCATTGAAAAGTATGTTGTGTTTCGCAAGCTGTAACTGCAGCGTTCCATCCTCCCCCTCTCCACCATGGAGTGCATTAAAAACAAATTCACTTTCTTTGAAAAAGTCTTCGAGGGTCATCTTTTGTGGGTCAAAAAATTCTCGAGAGTTTTTCTGAGCTCGTAGTCCAAGGTGTAAGCGTGCTCGCTCTTCGAATTCCAAAAAGCGCTTCTTAGTGACTTCATAGTTCTCACAGTTCTCCGTGATCTCTTCCACTGTGTGATTAAGTGTCAGGTGGTATGGTAGTCGCCACACGCGTCCTTTTGTATCGAGGAGGAATGGACGGGGTTCGTAGACCTTCGATCTACGGAGTTTTAGCCAGACGTTGGTACCACTCATCAGAGAGACCTGTCGCTCCGATGTATTGCCTCCGAAAAGCACCGAGACCGGTCTCCTCTCTCTTCGTACAAAGGACTCTTCTTCCGGGAGCACGAGGCTATGTCTACGAGCGGCACTCTCAAGAATGTAGTGCAAGATGCCCCTGTGGCTCATTCCGACACGTGCACCCTGCTGGAAAAGGAAACTGTTCTGCTCCATGCCGGAGATCGTATTGAAATCACAAAACCAGATGTTGCCGTCGGGCAGGACCCAGCCGTCGAAGCGGGCAAAGTCGTGCATGCCAAATGAAGAAAAAAGTTGTTCCGCGTGTGCCTGGATGCGTTCAACCGAGGCGTTACCAAAGCGCGGCGGACAATGATAGGTCACATGACGTGTCGGTAGATACTTCCTGCGGAAGTCGAATATTTGATTATCAGCATAACTCATATCCATTTCAGTAGGGGGGAGCGCAACAGGTATTCCATACCTATTTTGCAAAATAATGACGGTGAACTCTTTGCCTTTTGCGAACGGTTCAACCACAAGACGAGTGTCAACACGTTTCCCGAAAAGCCGTTGCACCGCTTTGAGAGCCTCCTCCACTGATGTTACGGACGAGACACCGATCGAAGAGCCACCGGTCGCGGGCTTCACGACCGCTCGAGTGATGTGATTATCTTTGAAAAAGCGGTGCAGGATTTCTTCGTGGTCGTCCTCGTAGATCTTTAGAATGGCAGATGGAAGTGTGAAGAATCCATTCGCCTTCGCGTGCTCGTTGCCTGAATACTTGTCGAACGCTCTTTTGCAACTATCAGAACCCGAACCGACGAACGGTATAGCGTGTTTCTCCAAGAAACGTTGGATACCCCCGTCCTCTCCGTATGCTCCGTGCATAACGGGGAAGACAATGTCCGTTTGCTTAAGTGCTTGCACGAACTGTCTCTCGCTCAGGGGCTTGGCTGTCTGTTTCAACTTGAAATCGAAGTCGGAAGGTGTGTTGCAATAAAGCTGAGCTCGGGAAATGCGATACGCTTTTCTTTTTGTATCGAGGTAGAACGGCACTATTTCCAGTGTTTCTGAGCCAAGGTGGTCGAGAACCGACCGTGCAGAGTTGAGAGAAATTCCCCTCTCTAGAGAAGGGCCACCGCATATAAGTCCGATTTGCAGTTTCCCCTTACTATTTTTTTGGCTTATTTCATGCATATTATAGACAATCTGTACCTGAATATATAAAAGTGTATCATTTTTTGCATAAGAACGGTAGTT